>Ga0213878_10000137_pt1 | contig 34490 bp, 23 predicted proteins | sample VelepicoBEBS_R02_FD_161053 | JGI IMG/M metagenome (GOLD analysis project Ga0213878, IMG submission 161053) | Vellozia epidendroides bulk soil microbial communities from rupestrian grasslands, the National Park of Serra do Cipo, Brazil - BS_R02 | ecosystem: Environmental > Terrestrial > Soil >... | reverse complement strand
ACCTGGAAAGCTACCTCGGCTGGTTCCGGGCGCTGGACCGCGCCAGCAAAAAACCACGCAAGTCCGCGCCACTGTTGGCTTTGGCATTGGGGCTGAATGACCATCACTAACTAACGATCAAAGAGCCGTCTTTGACGCTTGCAGTCACTGCGAAGACGGTAACTCTATTTGATATGTCGGAACAAACGAGCATATCCACAAGAGTTGCCTATTTATTCCGAATTTTCTGCCAATTCGCTCGGCTTGGCGATTGGTTTTTGAATTGGATTGGTTAATTATTTATTTTGGTCTTTAGTAGGATAGATATATAAGCAAGCTGGTTGAGGCTTGTGGTCACGTCTATCACTAGGGGCTTTATGGAATCAACAAGATGTCTACTTCCACTGATGTTCATACCTTCCATGGGAAGGGCGGTAAGGTGTATGTTGCTGCCAGCATGTTCTCCTTAATCGACAAGGCATTGGCATTCATGCGCTTAGTGCTTTATGGCAAGGAAACTTATTACAAGCAAAAGCAGTTCTGTGGAGCCACTATTCGGGTGGTTTCCGACCTCGGTGGGCACTGTGATTCGCTGGAGGACTATTTCACGCTCTATTCGAGTCAAGCTACCTTCCATCCGGCATTGACGTTTTTCTTCGAGGAATGGCGCAAGCGCTTAGTCGACCTGAACTCGGCGCTAGAGCAGGGCACTGTGATCGCCCCAAAAGGTCGGGTCGAGGGTTTCAATGAATTTGTCGCAAAGCTCCGCAGGCGAGCGGTTGAGACGGGCCTCAAGAAGCGGATACACGATTGGGAGAGCAAGGTTAAGAAAAACTGGAAGCGAATTCAGGAGTTTGAGAAGCAGCTCTTTGAGCGTTGCGGGCGGGTTCTGGTGATCAGGCTCGATCTGCATTACCACGCAGCAAAATTCTCCAAGGAAGAGCTTGTGGAGTTTTTGTCAAATGAAAGCCGTGATCGTGTCGCCGAATTGAGTCGATTTGAGACTGGCGACGAAACAGGGCTAGTCGTGATGGAGGGGCGTGTTGCATTCGATGAGGTCCACCGTGACCGCACGCGCTTATTTGCCAATATGAAAGGAAAAAGGAGCCTCTTCAAAGCGCTTGTCGGCTATGCCTGGCGCATCGAATGGACCCCTCTGGCCGGGTATCACCTGCACACGGCTTTCATGTTCAACGCAGCTGAGGTCAACCCCATCCACCACAAGGACCTGGCGCAAAGGATCGGTCGCTATTGGAAAGATCAGGTCACCAAGGGGCGCGGGTACTTTCACAGTTGCAACAACAACTGGGATCCGAAGCACCCGAAGTACGCGATCGGCGTGATTGAGCACTCCGACGTGGAAAAGCGTGCTCAGTTCCGTAAAGCGGTGCTGGGTTACCTGACCAAGGACAGCCAGGCCGTCCAGGTGCTGCCGTTCAAAGGGTGCAATGGCTTCGGCTGCGGCTTCGTCCATCAGGACCGCTCCAAGGGCCGTGGGCGTCCGCGCACCAAGGGTCTCGATGCAGTCGAGCGTTGCGCGAAGCGGTCTGGCTGACGTATCTGAAATCTGCCGCGGCCACTGATCGCCATGTTCGAAATCGTCCGCGGCCTTTGCTGACAGGGACTTGGCGAATCACTCCCGGCGGCAGGGCCATCTGGCTCTGCTCGCCCGGGGCTTGCCAACCCGAGCCTATTTACTGAAGTCATGATCACAACGAAGCATCTCGAAACGGAGCACAGGCCCAGTTCATTTTTGTTCTGGCTGTTTGTGGGCCTCCTTGCAAGCGGCACCTCCTTGGTGATCGCCATCAGTGTTGGCCTGCAACGCGGCTCGTCAGCCCTTGAGAAAAGCACGTTCGCGACCGCTCTGGTCGTTGCTGTTTTGGCCACGCATGGGCAGTGGGCGCCGTATCGCCACCTCCCTTCTCGGTGGCGCGTCGGTGCGCCTTTCATCCGACTTTCCTGCTTGGTGGCTGTGCTGTATGCGCACGGCGCTTTCTTCGCCACTGCATTGCTGGAGGGTGGTGAGCAGCGCGCCGCGGCGGTCATGGTGTTTCCTGCGGATGAGCCAACCCAACGTCCACGCGTCGCCTCGTCGATCCTCGTCGATTTGGCGAAAGAGCGCGCAGCACAGGCAGCGCTCAACAGGCAGAGCTGCGATATCGGCTGCAGCGCGTTGCGAGATCGCAAGAACGTGTTGAACGCGCGCGTAGAGGCCCTGCAAGCCGAGCTCGCCGAAGCTCGAAAGTGGGCGACGGATCGCGACCGGCTGGAGCAGCGACGCGCTGCAGCGCGCAAGGATCCCGCTACCGACGAGCTGGCCTCAGCCCTGGGCATGACGGAGACCATGACTCGCCTGGTGTTCTCGGTCATGATGGCGGTCATCCTCGATGGCGTTGGCTGCTTGAGCTGGCGGGCTATCGTCTGGCACCGTAGCTCGACGGACGGGCAGCGAACAAGTCCGGTCAGGGAGGGCTCGACTAAGCCGGAACTGGATAGTCGTGAGATGGGTGCGCCCGTCGCCGCGATGGATGCCGGGCATCACTCTCGGATGACTGGCCCCGAAGCTTCTGCAGTAACGCGACCGTCAGACCATGACTCGGTCGCGAGGCAGGAAAAGGGGGTGACTGAACAGCGGGTAGCTGAGGGTGTGGAGATAGCGGTGGCCGCGTTGCGGTCCGGCCAGATTCGAGGCACCGTGCAGGAAATCCAGCGCCTCATCGGGCGTAGCCAACTGGTCGCTTCGGAGGTCCGCAAGGCGCTGCAAGCGCGGGGCGAGCTTCCGGCGCCGGCATCTCCAACTCGGCCTGGTTGAACTGGCTGTGCAGCGCGGCAGTAGGCGAGGTGGATGCGTCACCGCGGATCATGCCCACCGAGCCGGCAGTCACGACATCGGTCGTGGCGCAGACCAGCGACAGCGTGACCGGCGAGGCTCGTCACGAGAACACCCCGACGGCAGCACCATTGCCAAGGCCATCGACTACAGCTTGGACCGCTGGACCGGGCTAGGGCAATTCCTGCTCGACGGGGACGTTCCGATCGACCACTGTGAAAACCGCATCCGGCCGGTGGTGCTGACCAAGAAGAACTCGCTGTTCGTTGGCAGCCAACTGGCTGGCGAGCGCGCCGCCGTCGTGATGTCGCTGCTGCACTCGGCCAGGCTCAACGGGCATGAGCCGTGGGCCTACCTAAAGGACGTGCTCACGCGGCTGCCCACGCAGTTGAACAGCCGGATTGAGGAGTTGCTGCCGCATCGGTGGCAGCCCCAAGGCTGAGCCGATCGATCGCGCCCAGCGCAGCAACGTCCACGCGGTGCTGCGCAGCCAGCTCCCGGCCAGCGCCGTCACCCTCAGCAAATCCTCGACTCCAGACATAGGCGCGATGCTCTCGCTCTCGCCAGGTCCAATTCAAGGTGCCGGGACCGGCCGCTTACGCAACTGGCGCCGCAGCGCGCGCAGCAGCCAGCGGATTTTGAAGCCGGCCGCACACAGGACGGCGTGCAGTGCATCCCCTTCGGGTGCGCAATGGCCTTCTCCTGCACCGTGGAGTCAACGATCATGCGCTCGAACTCCGCCGGCTTGATCGCCTTCATGCCCACGGCGGCCCATCGTTGTCTGATATCAGCGTGGTCGACGGACAGCCGGTGAGCGTTTCGTGACCGGCAGCGCAAGCAGGTCCGCCTTTGGGCAAGAGAATCAGGCTGAGCGCACGTAGGGCGTTGGCGTCTGTGTGGGTAGGGCGTTTCGCGAGAAAAAAAGAGAGCTGAAGCAGCCCAGGACGCACATGCGTCCTGGCTTTTGTGCCGTATTTTCGAGATGCTTCTGGTCTCTATTTGGCGCCGCCGCCATCAGTGTGAATCCTTGTGCGGCCAACGATGTTGCCTCGCGCGTCGGCGCATAGGTACTCGCAGGTCAGGCCATAGTGATCAGCTGCCGCCTTCTCAATCACCGGCAGCAACTGGGCCAATTCCTGCGGTTGATAGACCGTGTTGCCCACGAAATACTTCAGGGCGTCAAGGTCGTCCCTGGGTTCGACGGCGTAGACGTTGAACGGCCCCGACCTGCCTACCACCGGCACGGCCATCGTGCTTGCCTCGGGCAGCACCGAATACGGCTCCACCATCGGGGAAGCCGTCGCTGTCGCCGATGCCGATGCCGATGGCGATGGCGATGGCCGAACGCCAAGTTGCTTGAGATCCACGGGCTCGGAGATAACCTTGGCCATCTGCTCAGGCGTCATGCGCTGGGCTGCGGTGGCTGCTTCGACCTGATGAGCCTGCCACCGCTCGTAGGCGAAGCTCCCTCCGTAAACCAGGCAGGCCAGAACGGTGACCACCACGCCGCCGATGGACCACTTGCGCTGCGCGTCGTTGAACGCCTGAACGCTGGTCCAGTTGCCGCGGCGCCAGGCCAGCTCTCGACCCTTGATGCCGAGCCAGACCGGCACGGCCAGGCCGATCAGTGGCACGAAGGCCAGCAAACCCCACCAGACGCGGAAGCGGATCGCCCAGACCCAGTTCAGCAGGAATCCACCCCAGCACCAGCCTTTGATGCCGGCGGGCAGTGGCTCGTCGTGTCGAGCCGTGATGGACTGAGACGGTGCAGGAGGCTGAGTATCTTGCAACGGCGTCGACGTACCGACGCCCGGTCGGTTGGAAGGCATGGGAGGCGGCACATCCGGCGATGCGCTGCCGGGGGCGTTGTTGTGATCGTTCATGGTGATTTGGAGAGTTCATGGATTCGAAGCACGCGGGCTGGCGCCGCGGCGAGCAGAGGCCTGAGTTCAGGCGGCTGCCAGGAGGCCCAGTACAAAGAGACCGATCCAGACCCAGGCATAGACAGGGCTTTGCACCAGCGCCTTGGCGCGCTTGAAGAGGTAGACCGGCACAAGCCAGACCTGGCCGAGTTGATGGGTGTTCACGCCGGCCTTCTTGAGCACCGAAACGTCCCAGTAGCACAGGGCGATGCTGATCACTGGACCGAGCACCCAGTACGCGTTTTGCTCCATCAGCTGATCCGCACGGGTTTCGTTGCCGCCGGCCGCCATCAAGGCGATGGCGTAGCGCAGCATGCTGATCAACACCGGCGACAGGGCCAGCAGCCAGACAACGTTGTTGTTGACCCGCGTGCCATGCAGCGGCGGAGGCATGGTGCGCTTCAGCTGGTTGCCCAGCTCCGTGTTCCCGAGGGGCGTCCAGGCATCCAGGCCCGGGCGCCAGACTAGCGAGCCATGGGTCAGGGTGCCCTTGGCGATCAAGGCCTGCATGTCCGCCTCGGCAAACGGCCCCAGCCGCTGGCCACCCCATTCGTAGTGCCAGGTCGTGCTAGCGGTGTTTGCGGGACTGAGCGCCGTATCGGCCGAGGCGGCCGCCGGCATCAGGAGCGTCCTGAGTTCGGTGGCTTCGAGCCCTTGCCAGGCTGGCCAGCCAGTGCGCCAGACCAGCGTCGAGCCGGACAGTCCGCCGCTGGCGGCGAGGGCCTGGATCTGCGCCTCGGAAACCGGCCCGATGCGCTTGCCCGAGCGCTCGTAGTACCAGGCCTGAGCCTGGGGTTCCTGCGATGTCATTGGAAGCTCCCTTTGAATGTGGACTTTGAGTCACTGCTTGCGGCAAAAAAAGCTAATTGCCACGCAGCCCAATGGAGGTTGCTGCGGTCGCTTGAAGTCCAAACGATCCTACAAACTTGACTCATAGTCCGTGGGCTTATTGTCATCAAATCTAGAGGATCTGCTGCGTGAAAACCGCCGCACGATCCGCCAGTTTGGTTGGCAAGAAGCCGCTCAGCCCGCGTGGACGGGGTGCGGTGCCGGCGCCCGCCGATGAGGACCGGTTGTTGCGGCTGTTTGCGGACAACATGAAGCGGCTGCGCCAGGACAAACAGCTGTCGCAGGAGGCACTGGCCGACCTGTGCGACCTGGACCGGACCTACATCTCTGGCATCGAGCGCAAGCGGCGCAACCTGGGTATCCGCAACATCCAGCGTATCGCCGACGCGCTGGCGGTCGATGTTCGTGAGCTATTCAGCCCTGACACGACGGCTACGGCCTAGCTGAGATATCGGTCATCCACGCTGTGTAGCGACGGGGCAGCGAGCTTGTGCTGCACAGGGGATCGAAGCAAAAATTCGCATGGACCTCTCGGTGCCATGCTGCTCGCGGGTGCAGCCGCGTCGGGCCTCCGGCCCGCAGTCTTTCTGGCTCGTTGAACGGCTGAAGCTTCTCGCCGGCTCCCTACTGTGCCTGAACTGCGCATGCCGCTCGGTCGGCGCAAGGAACGCCGACCTAGCTTAGTGATCTGTGAGCCGGCAGAAAGGGTTTCAGCGGCGGCACGGAGCTGGTAGTAAGTAGGCCGTGAGCTTATTGGTGACGTGGAGGGCGTCGCCCTGGCGCATCCCCAAACATGAACATTTCGATGGCGGCAGGCTTCCACCCCGACTCACGGGCCACCATGCCAGTCGTTTCAAGGAACTGCAGGTACTGTTCAGCGGTCGGTTCCAGAACGTGGCGCCGTAAGGTCTGAACCAGGGGGCGATACTCATCCCAGTCCTTCGCCAGCAAATGCGTCAGGACGCGGCTGTCATAGATCAAAGCTTCCGCGCCTGTGGCCGTCCTTGCACCCGCGAAGTACAGGATCTTGGTGGTCACCCCGTTCTTGACGTACTCCAGAGCGTTCATCGTGTCGAAGCCCTGGGCGTCAAGCGCGCCTTGTCTGATCGCGGCCAGAGTCACCTCGAAGTGCGGAATCGCGTCTAGTGCCGGGGTGAGTGGTCGCCCTCCAGGGCGACCGCCGCGCGGAAATCCCCAGGCGATGGCAGTGAGGCTTCCTATGCCCATGCCTTGTCGGAAGGCGGCGAAGACATCCGCGCGGGTCACGTAGCGTTCTGGCGCGTCACCAAACACAACATCGAAGCGACCGCCATACCTCTCAAAGTTCCGCGCAGGAATCCGAATTCCTTGCTCTAGTGGGTTGGGCTCCTGAAGACCGCGCAGGTGCTCAATGATCGAAGGCATTTTCGGCGATGACGGCTAGTGGCGAGATTGATGGGATGTTGTACCCGATCCATTCAGAGCGATGGCAGCGACCAAGGCGAATTCCGCGGAGGAAGTCTCCTCTGGCTGTGTCTTGGCACCGCAATGGGCGCCCCACTCGGCAGAGCAGTTCATGACGTCGGTGGCAGCTACTGCAGCGAGCCGCCGGCTATGCCTTAGGCACCGCACCGAGCTTGGCTGCAAGCTTGGTGGCCAGGGCCGGCTTGCCGCTGATGGGCTGGCCCGCCCCCTGCAATGCGTCGCCGCCTTCCTCCTCCGGGAAGAACTCCTCGATGACGGACAACGCTTCCTCTGCCGATTCCTCAAACGCCCCGAGCGCCGCTCCCTCCCGGGCCGCTTGATCCAGCGCGGCCTGGTCGACCCCGCCGCCGCGCCGGGCCTCCCAGTCCGCCCTGGCCTGACGAACCCCCTCCGCCAGGCTCACGCCAGCCCGCAGCGTCAGGTCGACGTAGTAGATCGGCGCGCGATGCGACTGTGTCGTGGACTTGCCGCGCAGGCGCAGTTCCAAGGCCATGGTCGACAAGCATCCACCCGACACCGCCGCAAAGTAGCGCAGCCTGGTCGCCAGCGTGCGGATGCTGTTGAACCCTGCCGTCCGAAACACAAAGCTCCCCAACTCGTCGCCGCTCTCCTCGCCACCGTCGATCCGCACGTTGAGCCGCCCCAGCGGCCGGCACTGCCGGTCGGCGAACTCGCAGCCGTCCGGCGTCGGGCAGGGAAGCGATTGCGTGCCCGATGGGTTGGAGCGCCGGCAGGTCTCGCCGTTGCCCACGCACAGCGGCCGGCCCGACTTCCGGTCGAAGCGCGTGTAGCTTGCGCGCAGGCTCAGTTCGGGATCGTCGAACAGCAACCGCACGGGAATGCTGCGCAACTTGGCCGCGCGGTCGGCACCGGCTGGACCCTTGCGCAGGCTGTTATTGAGCGGATGCAGCAGCCAGCCATCCTTGGTCTGGACCTGCGTCGTGATCGTGAACTCGTCGTCCTTCTCGGGCAAGCGCTTGTCACCGCGTTCGACGATCTTGCCGATGGAAATGCGCCCGACGATGGGCGGGATCAAGGCGAGGCCTTTGAGCATGGGAATTCCTTGTCGTTGAAGAGGGTTGTTTGGTCGGGATCAGCCGTTGTCGTCCTGGGCCTCGTCATGCACGATGAAGCGCCGCGAGCCCGGCCGGGTCGTCATGAAGCAGCGAGCCAGCTCCGGCTCGTCCCGGCACAGCCGCGCGCCGTCCAGCACCTCGGCGTCCTGGCTGCGCTTCCAGCTGACGGCCCCCGTGTCGAAGACGGCCCGGCTGGACTCGCCCATGCGCTGCTGGATCGCCTGCTTGAGCCGGGCTTCGTGCTCACCCTGGGTGCGCAAGACCTGGCGCACCGCCAGCAGATCAGAAAACAGCGCCGACATCGTCAGATCGCCGCTCAAATCCAGCACCGCCCCGCTGTCACGCGGGTAGAGCGCCTGCAAGGCCTGATGGGCGGAGTCCGAGCCGTCCGCGGCCGGGGCGCGTTCCTCTTCGACCATGACCCAGAAACGCCGCTCCAGCTCGACCAGCTGGGCGATCAGGCGCTCGTCCCGTTCGATGCGATGGATACGCAGCTCCTGCCCGCCAATCAGCACCGCCACATCCGCCGCCTGCTTGCCGGTCACCGCCAGCTGATGCTGAACTTGCAGCTGCACATACTCCGGCACCCCGTCGCGCCACAGCCGGGCGCCGTTGATCCCGGCCGTCTTGCACTCCAGGATCTGCACCCCGGGCACACCGATCACCTCGCGGTCGAGGTTGGCCAGCATCCAGGGTTCATGGGGATGCTGCAGCACCGCATTGACGCGACGGATGCGGTGGCCGGTCCGGCGCGTGTACTGCGCGGCCACGATGTGCTCCAGCAGCGTGCCCCAGTAGAGCGGCGTGCTGTCGTCCTCGGGATCGATCTTGGGCAGCTCGGCATCGCGGCCGGTCTTCTCCAGCCAGAGTTCGAGCCGGGACTTGTAGGGGTTGAGGCCGACGGCCGCGGCGGCGTCCGAGCTGCCGATGCCGCGCCGGCGCACGGCCAGCCACTGCTCGCGGTCCAGCGTCTGCGTCTTGACGAGCTTGAGCGCCGGTTTGCGGCCCGACGGCGCATCCGGCGCCGGTGAGGGAAGGGCGGTTGCCATGGGTTCTCCTGAGTAGGTTCCAGACGGAACAAGGCCCCGATCCGGCGTCCCGGATCGGGGCCTATGCCGCGGTGTGTGATGGGGGGAAATGAGTGGATCCCGCGGGACGCCTTCACAGCCGGGACGGAATCGGCGTCCATTCGATGACCGCGCTAATCCGGCATCGCAACAGATGACCGGTGGCCTGGCGCACGGTCACGATCTCCGAGGCGGGCGTGGTGATCGGCAGCCGGGCGTTGTGCCCGCAGGCCCAGGGCTGTGCGTCGGACGGGTCCAGCACCAGCAGGGCGCGGATGCGCGAGACAGGGCCGGCCTCGACCTCGACGCCCGTGATCGTCATCAGCCGTCGCACCGAGCGAGCCATGTCGCTATCACGGTGTGCTGGTTCGGTCTGGAGCTCCAGCAAGCAAACCCTGCCGTGCCGGATGGCTTCTCGGACCTGGACAGCCAGGGCCTGCAAGGAAAGCCCCCGATGCGCCGTGGCATGCGCCTGGAGGCCGGGCAGGCGCCAGCCGTCACGCAGCCGCCGCAAGCTCCTGATCTCCGCCGGGCCGACCTTGCGCAGCGCCAGCAGGCCCAGCGCATGACGGACCGCGCAGACATCGGCGCTTCCTGTGGCTGGGTCGTCATCGAAAGGCCAGACCATAGGTGTCCAGCGCAGCCCTCGCGTTGTGCGAACAGCGTGGCAGGGCTCCCGGTCAAAGCGCAGGCCGGCGACATGCTCATGGACGAGTCGCGGTGCTGCGGCCTGTGATGGCGCGCCGCCTGAGGATTGCGCGGCTCTCATGAGGGCTCCCGCCAGACCTCGTCCAGGAGCTGCAAAGTCGTGAACTTGCCACCGGCCTCAGTCACGATGCACAGGGTCTGGCGGCGAGGGTGGGCGCCGATGGGCGAGCACAGCACATACATCGACACCAGCCACCCGCCCGAGCGCAAGGCGCGTTCGTTGGCCAACCGTGCTTCGGTGTCGATGTCGCCCCAGTCGCCCGAAGCGTGACGATGCACCAGCGTGCCGGGATCGGTGCCAAAGCGTTGCAGGGCGCGCAACGCCTCGGGCGACACGACGATGGCGCCGAGGTCGAAACGATGGCTGAACTGCAGGACGTTCGATGCCTCGGCGGATACCGCAGTGACCTCATCGGGTGTGAAGATCGAAGGTTGGATTTGCATAGGGTTCCAGGTTCGGCGCGAGCGCCGCACTGCCGATCAGCAGTGCGGCGGATCGACCGGATGGATGAAACGAAGACCCCGAAAAGCACAACGCCCCGGCACGAGACCGGGGCGCTTGTGCCGACAGCAGGGCAAGCGGGTCAGTCGGCCAGCGCCAGGGCGTGTTCGAGGGCGCGCTGCTTGAGCTGCGCACCTTGTCCGAACCAGGCGCTGTCCAGCCGGTACTCCTGGCTGCGCGCGCGGCGCTCGTGATCCACGAACTCGGTGACGGCGTTGAGCAGTCCCCAGGCCGTGCCCTTGGCGGCAGCAAGCTCCGCACCCCGGCCTCGGCCGTCGAAGATCTCCTGCACCTTGGCCAAGGCCCGTTCGTTGCTCAGCGTGGGCGCTTTGTCGGCACCGCCGGACGGTGCGGACGGGCCGGCTTCGCAGATGACGCGCAGGAAGTAGTTCATGGCCTCATGGCTCTTGACCTTGCGCTCAGCCAGGATCTTCATGCGGTACATGAAGCTGTCCCACTGCGACACGGCGACGCCCAGCTGACGCTTGACGGCCTCGGCATCGAAGCTGGTGCTGTGCGGCACCTTGATCGCACCGACCGCCTCGCGCAGCGCGATGTTGAGCGTGTTGGCGCAGGCCACCCGAATCGTCGTCGGCGTGGCCGTCGTGGCCAGGCTGCCGTCGCAGGACGTGGCCAGCAGCAGATAGCCCTTGACGACATCCGTGCCCTTCAGTGCCGTTTGCTTGCCGGTGCGAGCGAGCGCCCAGAACTTGCGACCGGCTTTGAGCACGCCGGCCGTCTCCAGCTCGAACCCTGACACCTCGGTGAGGTCGCGGTAGAACTCCAGCACCTCGCGGGGCTGCACGACCTGGTAGCGGTTGCCGACGACCGACAGGGCTTCCTTCGTGTCGCTGCGGTACAGCACCTTTTGCTCCTCGAAGCTCATGATGGCGCCCAGCGTGCCGCTGGTCTCGGCCATGTAGCGGACCGGGGTCTCGCGTATCGACCAGTCCATGCCGGCGGCGCGGGTCCAGGTGTCGATGGACTCGCGAGGCGGCAGCGGGTTGCCGAGGTTCTGCCAGGGGGAAGTGCCGGCGTAGGCCAGACTCTGCGGTTGGGACATGGGATCTCCAGGAAGAGAAGGGGGGAATGGAAGGGGATGAAGCTGACGCTCACGCTTCTGCGGTGCTCGCGCTGTGGAAGGCGTGACCGCATTCCAGGCAGTGCAGGTCGTTGAGCAGCCGGCTGTCGATGGCGTCGCCCAGGCGCACGCCGATGGCGCAGCCCGTCGAGCCGCCGGCCAGGGCGCCCAGGACGGCGCCAGCCACGGCGCCGACCGCCATGCCGGGTGGACCGGCGACGGAGCCTATGGCGCCGCCGACTTCGGCACCTCGCCAGGCGCGCAGGCCTGAGCCGGCGGCACCGGCCAGCGTGCCGATGAGGCCCAAGACGCGACGAGCCAGGCGGCGCTGCGTTAGGCGCAGGGAGCCGCAGTACGGGCAGGGCGGTGCTGCCGCTCTGGGGTCTTGCCACGCCCGATGCTGGTCATGGTGACCGTCGTTCTCGGTGCCGTCATCGCCCAGCATCCGGGGCGCCCCTGCGGATGCGGTGGATATAGCGGCTCAGGCTGAGCACGGACAGGGCACCGCTCAAGAACGCGATAGCGAAGGCGGCGAGGTTTTCGAGTGGGGAGGGACAGAGAGGTCGCACGGGATGGCTCCTTGGATGAAAGGACAAACAAAAAAAGGCCAGCGTCTCCCTCTGGAGAGGCTGGCCTGGTGCTGAGCTAGTAGTCCGGTAGTCCAGTCAACTGGGTGGTTAGTTGTCGGGCCTCCCGCAGCTCACAACGGTGATATGTGGTCGAAATATCTTTGGTTCGAACGGTTGTGACGCAGACTGAGAAGTGCCGAACGAGACCGCCTGTTGCTCAGGTATGAATCTCCGGGCAAAGGCATGTTCGGACCGAACGTCCGGCTCGACGAAACGTGCCGGACGTCAGGCCATCGAGATCTGACTCACGCCGACTGATCTCCAAGGAAGCCGTTGCGAATCGCCGCGGTGCTCCCGGCTTGGGCATCCCACAGGCGTGAGTTCACGAGGTGGGCAAACAGTTCTCGCGGCATGAGCTGGGAGAATTTCACCGAGTCGGCAAGCGCTTCTAGCTCTTCATCGGTGGCTGAAGCCACGTACGCCGGCAATTGATCGAAACACTCCCGGGGACCTTCCCATTCGACCTTGAGCTCGTCATACCGCGCCCGGTTGGCCGTCGCCGGCAAGCCCCTTGCCAAGGTTCGGTTCGTACGGGAGCCAGCAAAGGTCCAAAGCTGGGTGTAGCTCCCGTCCCGCGACCAAACGGGCTTCATCCCTTCGCCAACCGGCGTAGTAGCCCGCAGCTCCTCTAGCTGGCTCTTGGCACGACGTGACAGTCCAGTCGGCGGATCTTCGGCCTGCAGCACCCGCCGCAGCGCTTTGGCCGCCTCGCAGGACACATCGCGGGCGCTGCCTTGCCAGCGGGCCTTGCCGCTTACTGTGGTGGGCTCCAGCCAGGCGACGCCCTTGCGCCAGTCCACGTCGAGCACCCGCCAGCTTCTGCCGCCCAGCAGGATGGTGGGCAACTCCTCGCGGCTCAAAAGGCTGGTCGGGTCGATGAGCCCGATCTCAGACGTCCCATGCCGACCTTGCAGCATGGGCGAGCTGGAAAAGCTGGCCATCAGGTCTCGATAGTGGCCTCGGCCGTAGTCGTGTTCCGCTTTCGGTCCAACAACCAGCACCCCGTCGCTGCTCTCACTCAGGTGCTGCGTGCTGCGCAGATGCCGAACCAGCGCAGCCAAGTCCGAGGTAGCCTGGTCGGGGAAGCTGTTGACCAACGCTGCAATCAAGTCGGCTTGGCCCACCTCACCGCGTTCCAGAGTGATGGCCAGGGCTTGCTGCGCTACGACACCCCAGGGGGCGGGCGGCGGCTGCACGTCCTCGACCCAGCCATGCCGCCACAGCTCCACGATGGCCATGGCCATCTTCAGTCCCTTGTCGCTCAAGGTCAGGAACGTGCAATTCCTACGGCTACCCGGCCGGCGCCCTGTACGGCCCATGCGCTGCAGGAACGACGATACCGAGGAGGGGGCATCGATCTGGAGGACATGATCGAGGTCGCCCACATCGATACCGAGTTCAAGCGTTGAAGTGGCAACGATGACGCAGTCCTTCTCATTGGCGAAAGCCTCTTCCGATCGTTTACGTTCTGCCGCGCTCAGTGACCCATGGCTGACGAAAGTACGCACCCCGAGTTCATGCAGGCCGTTGCCCAGGCGTTCAGCCACGCTGCGTGAATCGCAAAAGACCAGGCGCTTCTTGCCGCGGTGAAGCCTCGACACCATGATGGCGGCGTTTTCAATGGACGCCACATGGTCAATCATCACGTCCGCGTCGGTGCTGACACTCGCGCTTCCCACCACCCGCTTGGCACCTTCGGGCGCAAACCAGTCCAGCAAGGCAACAGGATTTCGCACCGTCGCAGACAGACCGAGACGTTGCACCGGTGCCTGTGCACACCGCTGCAGCCGGGCGATCAGCGATCGCAGGTGCCAGCCACGGTCGTCGCCAGCGAAGGCGTGAAGCTCGTCGACGACCACGGTCCGCAGCTGGCCGAACCACGCGTCCCGCTCTATACGGGGAGAGATCAGCATGCCCTCAATCGACTCGGGCGTCGTCAACAGGATGTCGGGCGGCTGCGCTAGTGCACGCTTCTTCTTGCTGGGGCTGATGTCGCCGTGCCAAACCTGCACCGTGCGCCCGAAGTACGCTGCAAAGCGGGCCAGCCGCTCCTCCAGGTTGTTCAGCAGCGCCTTGATCGGGCAGACGTACAGCACGCTGACGCCTTGCCACTCCTCGCTGAGCATGCGCGAGAAAACCGGAATCGCGGCAGCCTCTGTCTTGCCACCGGCAGTCGGTGCCAGTAACAGACAGTGGGTGCCCGTCAGGATCGGATCGATCGCTTCCAGCTGCGTCGGTCGAAGCGAAGTCCAGCCCAGCGAGTTAACGACGTGGTACTGCACCGCTGGGTGCAGTCGATCAAAAGGATCTGAGGGCGTCGCCGTTTGCGTCACAGCTCGATGTCGTCCACAGACGCAGCTGCTGCGGCGGCACGCTCCTGCACCGTCAGCTCCGACTCCGACAACGTCAGCGCGTAGTGGCGGCGTGGGTCGAAGTCTTCGTGCAGCTCGACGCGATCCAACACGTCCGCGACGAGCTTTTTGAGGAACAGACGCGGCGCCATGCCAACCTTGCCACCGAGCTGCCCCGTCACGGCCTGCGCCAAGGTCTCGATATAGCTGTCCGTGACCACGGCGCGCAGTCTTGCTTCCGTGGGTTGCCCGCTGGCGAAGAGATCCCGCACCCGCCGCCCCACGGCCAGCAGTGCGCCGGCATCGAAAGGGGCCAAGCGGATCTGTGGCGCTCGCGGGTTGTCGAAACGCCGATCGGTGGCGAAGTCTGTGTGCAGGCGTTGGGCCAACGGTGCCAAGCGTTGGACACCCTGTGGCCCGTCGAAGAAGACCGGTGTCCCGGTGGCGATCAGGTAGAGGCCCGGGAAGCGGCCGGCATCGATCTCGTCGATCCATTGGCGAAGGGCGTTCAAGCCCTTCTCGCGTGTGTCCCCGCGCATGCGCTGCAAGGTCTCGACTTCGTCCAGCACCCAAACCAGGCCGCTGTACCCACTGTCCCGCAAGATCACGAGCAGGCCAGCCAGGAAGTTGGAAGCGCCAAAGTGGTCGAGGTCACCTTTGACGCCTGCGGCGCGCTTGACGCCGGCAGCGACGTTCGGCTGGCCCGCCAACCAGGCGATCAGGCCGTCGGCCATGCCTGTGTCGCCGCTGGCCTGCGCCCGTCTGTAGGCCCGCAATACACCCGAGAAGGCGGGCGCGAACCTGTTCACCGCAGCCAGCCGGGTTTCCATCAGTTCTTCGGTGCGCACTAGCAGCTGCTGCGCATCGTTTGGGTCCAAACTGCCGTCTGCGAGCACGTCCTGCTCCAGGGCATAGAACCACCCGTCGACCACCGACCTAAAGGCGCCCTGTGTGGAGTCCGAGGTGCCGAGCCTTTCCACCAAGCGCCGATAGACCGTCTCCATCCGGTGCAGCGGCGTCTCGGTTTCGCTGATCTGCACCTCGCTGGTGGCGAAGCCCTGGCTTCTCGCACGCTCTTGCAACCAGCGACCAAAGAAGGTCTTGCCGGAGCCGTAGTCGCCTCGCACCGCCTTGAAGGCGCCTCCGCCTGCGGCGATGGACTTCAGTTCGGCGTCGAGGGAGGGAGCGAACGCGTCAATGCCGACTGCCAAGGCGTCCAACCCTGCGTTGGGCACGGTGCCACGCCGCAGCGAACCGATGATGGCTTCGCGCCGATTGGCACTGATCATGGCCGGCTCCTCACTGAAGGCAGTCCAAACTGCCGCGTCAGCAGCGCGCGATTGAGCTCCACCGACTGGTCGGCGTCGCTCACCTGGAGGATCTCAGCCTGGTCGAGGTTGAGAACCCGGCGCGCGGCGCTGACCATGCCGCTGACCCGCATCTCAGGCATGGCCAACCGTTGGGCCAGGGCCAGGCGGCCCAGCTTCCCGCCACGCTCATCCAGCGCTTGTAGCAGGCTGCGCATCTGCACGTCTGACAAGGCCACCCGAGCTGCCAACTGTTTTTGTGCCGCGTAGATCGGGCTCTCCAACAGGTTGGCGATCCAGTCCGATGGCGCGGTGGCCGAGGGAGTCGGTGGCGCAGCAGCAACCTGGGGCGACGGCACATCATCGAACGCGAAGAGTGCCGGCTGTCCTTCCGATGCAGCCGATGACTTCCGCTTGCTGGCCCGCGCCGGCGCGGTAGGCACCGGTACGAGTTCCTGCAGTGCCCTTGCTTGCACTGCCACCGCTGCCTCATGGGAATCCCACCAAGCGGGCTGCAGGGGCGGTGCCGCAACCCAGTCGGTCAGATGGGCGCCCGCTGGCACGAGCACCGACAGGGGAACGACCAGTTCCTGGGGCGTTACACCCCCGTGATAACCGGTCCTGCGGCTGCAATACCGCGTGCGCTCGCCCCACAGGCATGTCACCCGATGGCCACCCGCCGGGTTCATCACCCGGGGGCCATGCAGATCGAGCTCATCCCGAGAGGCTGGGCTGTTGGAGGGACGCCACCGGTCGCTATCACCACCCGCCAGGGCGCGAGAGCCGTCCTCAAGAACATGGCCGTGGTCGGCGGTGACGACGATGAGCCGCCGGGCGTCGCGTGCTTCGCGCAGCAAAGACGGCATCAGCTTCAGGTCGTCGAGTTGCCAGCGCTGGTGCAGTTGCTCGGGGCCGCTCAGGTGGTCATCCACCGCGTTGTAAACCACGCCGACGACGCGCTGCTTCTGGTTGGCAATTGCCGCACGCACGTCGGGCGAAAGCTGCCCCTCCGCCACCAGGTCGCCTTTGTGGAACAGCTTGGGCGGCGCCGAGGCATCGCTGTGGGACAGCAGGCCCGCGTGGCTCGCGAATCCGGCCTTCTCTTGAGGCGCCGCACCTACCGTCAACCGGCCGCACAGCAGGCTGGCACGGCTCACCTCGGTGACGGTGGGCACTGCCGCAAGGGCAGCCAAAGGCTTCGGGAGTGTCGCCGGCACCCATTCGACCCAGCCATGCCGTTGGGTCCGCTGGAAGAGCTCGCGGAAGACCCCGGTGCTCATGCCGTCCATGACCAGCAGCAGCACCGGTTGCTGTGCCGCCAGCGGAGTCACCACGCGAGCCAGCACGTCTTCGATGGCTACCAGACGGTCAGGCAAGTTGCCCGACTGCGCGACGAATGCGGGCATGGCCCGCACCAGCTTTTCTGCCAACGCCTCACGCCGCTCCATGACCGCTTCACGGAGCCGTGCAAACGTCGTCGACAGCGCCGTGGACTCGTCTCCGCCCACCAGACGGAATCGTGACCAATCCACGTAGGCGCCCTCATCCGCCTGCCACAGCGCAATGTCGGGCAGTGTTTGCGCGGTGGGTCCAGCGGAACTGAGCCACCGCGCCAGTCGCCTTGCCATCCGAATCGTCTCTGCGCGTTGCGGGTGGCTGGCCAATGCCTTGTGTGCCAGAACTCGCTCGCACGAGGCTTCCACCTCGTCCAACAGGTCCGGGGACGGTTTGCGGATCAGCTGATCGAGGGCATTCGAGAACTTGGTCAGTCGTGCATCCAGCCCGACGGGTAGCCATCCGCTCAGCGCGGCATATGCCTCGATGCGCAGGTCGCGGATCAGCACCTGGGCGCGATCCAGCGCGCCCGAGAGTGCCGTCAGTTCGCCCGACGCCAGCACTCGGCCCGCATCAGCGGCCCAGTGCCGTCCCTCGGAGATGCCGATGTGCGCGTCATGGACGTAGCGCTCCAACCGGATGGCAGCATGTCCGAGCTCCGCCAGGCCCTCGCCGTCCGGTGAAAAAACCACGTCGCAAACCAGGCCCAAAGGCACGGCGTCGGCACACTGGCCAGCTTCAATGCAGGCCACGGTCATCTTTCCAGTCGACCCAGCTGCCTCGGCGAGCCATCGCAGGATGTCGGGGCGTGCGACGGCCGGCATGCCATTCAGCGCTGCGGTGGAGGAGGAAGTCAAAGTCCAGGCCAGCAGGGTCTGCGCGTCCGGGCGAGCCGCCTCGATGCCTAACAGACGGGAAAGCACCGCGCGCCAGGCCGTGTCGAGGTCGAAGAAGCCGCTTGGTACCGGTTCATAGCCATCCCGCGCCAGGTCGATCAGTAGCTGCGGCATCCAGGTGTAGCGGCCCAGCCGAGCGTCCAAGTCCTTGGCGCCGAACAACTCGCGAACTATGGCCCAGCCCTCAGGCTGGTGCACGCGGCCCTTGACCACACGGGAGGCGACATCGTCGGGCAGGTCGAAGGTGGCCAGCGGCGTCAGCAGCACCAGACCTTCCTCGCCGACTGCCCCAGTACTCAAGTCTTCCGACAGCGCTTCTCGCAACGCCAGGGTTGACTCGCACCACCGCAGACGGAACCTTCGGCCGCTGCGGCTCAGCGACTCGGGCCAGGCCACCTTCTGCTCGGCGCGGATTGCTACGACGCGCGCCTGCGCGTCCCGCCCCAGCACCGCTTCCAGCTGGGCCTGAATTTGCGGAACCGTCAGCACCTTCAGTGCCCTCGGGTCCGCCGTTGCAGTCGCCAGGAGAGGGTGAGCTCCAGCTCCTGATCGTCAGCTAACTGACGCTTGAGCTCATCCAACACCTGGCCAGCCTCGCTTCGCGTCAGGTGCACCATCTCGCGCTCCTCCACCAACTGCAGCGCCGGATCGGCCGGTGGCTCCGAGGGAGGAGGTGAGAGCGGTGGCAGCGGAGGAGGCGGGGGGGGGGGAGGCGGCGAAACCGTCAACAAGCGCAGCGCGTCCCGCTCCAGTTCGGCCAAGCGTGCGCGCATCGGCAGCACATGCTCATCGGTCAGAAGCAGCTCGCTCAAGCGCTGCTGGATCGCTTGCGCAGCACCCGCCCGGTGGTCGCTCAGCGTGGGCAGCGCGTCGAACACTTCCCAGCGGGTCTGATTCAGCGCTTCGGTGCAGGCGGTGGCTTGCGCCAGGCTGCGCCCAACGGCGGCTTCTGAGGTTTCCAACGTGGCGCTTGCCACTGCCTCAATCAGGCCTCCATCCGCCGCCGCAGCCAGGGTGGCGAGCAGCGCGTGCGCCGACTCAGCCGTCCGCTGCCGGGCCCCTGTGGGGCCGTCGGCATAACGCTGGCAGCGGTCGCGCAAATTGGCCACCAAGGCCTGTGCCTTCTCGCGGTGCGCGCGGCTGGCGTTGCGCAACTCCAGCACGGCGCGGGCGACGTTGGCCGCGTTCAGGCTTTGCGGCAGGGTGATGCCGAAGAGCGACGAGGCCCGCTGAACCGCCGTCTGCCAGTCCCCCAGCTGCGGCAGAGCTTGCTCCACCAACTCCAGTTCATCGGCCATCTGGTCGGTCGTGGCTTCAGCCGGCCCGCCGCGCTGCACGAAGCGGCGGTTGGTCATGGCTGCCCAGGCCAGGATCAGGAGGTTTTGCAGCTCCCGCGGCAAGCCCATGGCTGTTGGCATGTCAATCCACCGGCGCAGCTTCGCGACCGTGATCGCGGCGCCGCCGTCCGCCGCATGGCAACGGGCGAAGTGGCTCACCCAGTGCTGATCCAGCAGCAGGTGCTGTTCGGCCATCTGCCCCAGCTTCGTGGGATTCACGACGGTTCGGATGTCCCGGCGCAGCGGTTGATCGTTCACTAGCGAGCGGTGCCCCGAGGCGTCGACGGCCGCTTGAACCTCGGGCCAGATCTTGCGGATGGTGGCCGCCTTGATCTCGCGCTCGAACTCGGGATGCGCCGGGAATTGGTGCGCGAACAGCTGACCGAGCAGTGCTTCAAACGCACCCTTGAAGTCAGCGCCGACCGGGGGGCGAGGCGCGAACGTCGGATCCAGCGACCGCAACTGCTCATCGGCAGACAGCTGCGGGTCCACAGCATCGCGAGGCTCCGGCGCAATGCCGTAGGCCACGTCCAGCTGCGTCCGCAGGCGGATGCGCAGTTGGTCGTGCTGGTTGCGTGCCAGCGACTTGGCCAGCGTCTTGTCGACGTACGACAAGTGCGTCGCGTGACTGTCGAAGCGGTCGCCTTGCAGCAGGAAGTCCAGCACAACGAGGCGGCCGAGGTCGGCCTGTGCCTTAGCACTCAGGAAGTTGGGCAGCCACACAAGCGTGCGGGTGGCGCCTCCGCGGTAGCTGTCCAGCTGGGCGATGTCGTCGCGCGGGCTCCGGTGCGGCTCGTCAAACGGGAAGTCCAGCACCACGGTCCATGCGCCTGAACGCCCGCGCAGCCGCTCGTCGGCCATCTCGCGCACGTTCTCGTACACGAGCTCGACCTCACGTCGGGTGCCACGCCACAGCAGTTCGTAATGCGTGAACAGCCCGCCCGTGTCCGGAACGCCCAACTGCTCAAACAGCAACTCACGGATCTTCCGGCGCCGGTTGCCGGCGTTGTCGTGGGCTTCTGCAGCCCGCAGGATGGGTTCGATATCGATGCCCGTGACCTGGATGCTGATGACCGGGTTCTGGTCTTCGGGCACCTTGATCTCGCCGATCTCGCTGGCCCATTCCCGAACCTTGCGCAGCACATCCTGGTTCTCGCGGCCCGGGATGGGGGACCGCACCGTCCCGTGGTTCAGCGCCACCAGGCGCGCAGCGGTGATGCCGTTGAGCGACTCCACCGCAGGCACCAGTGCGGCTAGTAGCAGCGTCTTCAGCAGGCGCGCGTCGTTGCGCAGCTTGCTGGCCTGTGCAGCGGGCGCCTGGCCCAGGGTGATGGCCTCCCAGGTCACACCGTGCTGCCGCTCCAGCATGGGCAGCAGCCGCTGGCGGTAGAGCCGCTTCGCGTTCTCGAAGTGGATGCGCATGCCTTCCGAGAAGGGCTCGTCGCCATCGGCGATGGCATCCCAGAGGTCACCGACCGGAATCAGCTGTCCCAGTTCCAAATCGGCGCGGCGGTCGACCAGCAGCTGTTGCATCAGCTTCAGGGCCGTGCGCTCCCGTTGCAGGGCTGCGGAAACAGCCACCAGGGTCTGCACCAGCGCCGGGCTGAACGGGTAGACCTTGCGGAACAGCTCCCGGTCGGACTCCTGCGTCAGCAGGATCTCCACGACGTTGGTCGGTGCGCGCAGCACGCCCTCGAAAGCGGTCTGCAGCGTCTGCCGGGCTGCCTCGTCGCGCGGCCGAAGGATGCGCTTCTCGGCAATGGACGGCAGGTTGCGGTCTTCGAGCCTGATCGAGTGGAAGCGAGCCTCCCAGTACTTCAGCGCGTCGCTGAAGCTCAGCTGCGTCGCGCCGGCCAGGTTCTCGCCCACGAGCTCGCGCAGATCGCGCTGACGCGCCACAAAGCTCACCAGCGGGATCGGTCGGTCCGCGTTCGTGGCTTCGACCAGCTTGACGAGCTTGGTGCCCTCGCGGCTGACGAACTCCACATCAGCGGCATGGCTGGCCAGCCACAGCACCAATTCGTCTAGGAACAGGATGACGGCGTCGTAGCCCAGGGCCTGCGCGTGGCGGCTCATGATCGCCAAGCCATCGTCCAGCGAGACGTAGGCTTCGCCCTTGCCAGCAATGGAGCGGTAGGACTTGAAGAAGTTGGTGATCAACGCGCTGACGAGGTTCACCCGGTCGTCGCTGGCAGGTGTTGCCTCGATGGCGGCCGCAAAGCTCGCCGCCGTCCAGCCTTGCTCCATGTCACCCCAGCCGTCATCGCTCTGGGAACCAGCATTCAGCTTGGCGAAGAAGGCTTCGTCGCCCAACTGCTCGCGCAGCTCTTGCGCGTCGCGGAACATGCCCTCGGCCAGGTAGAAGCCGGGCACCGGTGCCTCGGGGTGCCGCAGCCGCACGAACTCGGCGTACTGGCCCAGCACGGCGCTTTCCATGTCCAGCGCGCCGATCATGTGGTATGGCACCAGCAGGAACTTGCCGCCGTCCGTCCAGCTGTGGCGGGCCACGACTTCGGCCAGCTCCGGTGTCGCCCTGGCCTGAGTGTTGCCCGACAGCAGCAGGTTCAGTACCGCCATGAAGTGGCTTTTACCTGCGCCGAACGACGCATGCAGATAGGCCGCCTTGCTCTGGTTGGCCTGCACGGCCTGACGGATGAACCCAAGCGCGTTGTCGAAGGCCGCGGCCAGCTGGGGCGTGACCACGTAGTCGCGCAGCGTCTTCTCAGCATGGGTCACACCATCGGCCAACTTCAGGACGAAGTCGCCTTGGTGGACTTGCTCAGGAATTTCGATCAGGTCTTTTAACAGCGCCATCTGCGCCCTCCCAGCTTCTTTTTCTTACTGATCACTTCAGCGGCTTCACGCCACCTCTGCGTCCCAGCCCGAAAGCCACGCGATACACGTCGGGCATCTGGATGCGCTTGCCGTCGAGCCGGTTCAGCATGCCTAGGCTTTCGAGGTCAATGACCACGCCAGAAGGACCTTGCTCAAGATGCTGCGGGGGAAGCTTGGCTGCACTGCCTTGGCGGCGTATCGACGTCTCCAGCTGCAACAGCGTGCCTTCCCGCTTCCAGATCGACGCGAGGTCGCCGAAGTCGCAAGGCACGGTCAGGTTCCCTCGCAGGGGCGACATAAGAGTCGTGACCCACGGGTAGTCTTCCTTGATCTCGTCGACGCGAATGGTCGATGCGTCCTGAACACCTCGTTGAATTCCTCGGTAGGTGATTGGCAATTCGTCGTCAGAACTCGCTGAGTTGGCAGCCGTGTTCAGGGCAGCGAAAAAGCTCCGAGGGCTGACCTGCTCGCGACCGTCCTGTAGGTGGTTGACCAGCCAGGTGTACGGCTTGCCACGTTTGGTGCTCGAGCCCATCGCCTTGCCCGCAACTCGCTCGAATAGGCGTTCCTGCAGTTCTTCATCAACGCGTAGCGCCGTAGGCAAAACCCAGTAGCTCGACGCGGAACGAGCAGTCTTGTTGCCGACGTAATCACGCGCCAGCTTTTTGAACTCCTCGGCACCCTTTGATGCGTTACCCAGGCATTGATACAGAAGAGCGTAGAGATCGGCCCTTTGCCAGCGGAGAGAGGCCTTGGCTGCGTTGAGCTTCACGAAGTCCGGAAAGCTGACGATCTCTTCGTCTTCCAGCATGTCTGGGCGCACGTAAACCTTGCACCGAATGTTGCGCGTGCTGCGCATGTCGAGCGCCACCTGCAACAGACCCTTTGCCAGAGGCCGAATGTGCTGCCAGTCGTCTGCCAAGCGATCGAGTGCATCGAACAGCACCAAGAGCTTCGACTGGGACTTCTCCAGCCGGGCATCCGCGGCTGCGAGCTCCAGGGCGTATTCCTCCGCATTCGATTGAACCCATTGCACTCGCTGCTTCCAGGTGGACAGCTTGGAGACCGGACCGGGGAACCCTGCATGGTTTGCTATCACCGCTCGCCAGATCGACCGAGGGCGGAATTCATCCACCAAGTCGATCAATTGCTCGGCATCTGGGTACTGTGCGGTCGAGGCACCCGTGCCGAAGCCCTGCCGGATCTCAAGCTTCTCGGGCAACTTTGCTTCCGGAAAGCCATCGTGAATGAATGAGCGGTGCTCTGCTGAAGCCAGCCTGGACCACCAGAATGACTTGCCCGCGCCGCGCATGCCTTCCACCAAGGTAACCTCGAAGTCGAGCGCTCGGGCATGCGTTGGCGGCACGTAGGTGAACCCCGGAGACTGCGTGCCGATCGCCTGCGCCTGATCAAGGCTGTGTGCCGCTTCGACGATGGCCGATCGAATTCTGACGCTGTCGTTACTCATGCCACGCCTTCTTCCACGCGCGCTTCCGTGAACTTGAGCAAGGCGCCAAAAGCCGCCTCAATTTGCGCCGGGCTGGCGCCCCCGTCCTCAGGCCGCAGCTTGGGGTCGAACTCCTGAAATCGTTCGTCCCAATCGATGAGGATAGGGAAATGCGGCGCTGCGTCATCTGTGTCGGCGGGATGAAAGATGGCATCGGCAGAGTCGTCGTGCAGGGGTTCGATTCCCGCCGGCACCTCGTCATACAGCGTCTCTGAAAACAGCTCATAAGCGCGCTGCTGGAAGCGTTGTACACCCGCCTCTCGATTGCTCTTCGGTGCCAGGGCGCGGACGATATTCAGCCGCTCCCGAACACGCCGGGCGATCTCAGGGCGTTGTTGCCAATGCGAAAAAAGCTGGCGATAGCCGTCCCAGGACTGTGCGCCATCCGTTGCGAACAGCAAGGCCGTGTCTGCCAGGCTGGTGATCGCCACTGCTGCCAAGTCGTGCAGACCAGCGCGGCTGTCGATCAGTACCACATCTGGTTGCTCTTGTGCCTCCAGGCTTTGGACCAGTCTTTGCAATCGTTGCCCCAGTCGCTGGGGGCCATGCTCAGACGGCACGTCCGCGTATGCACGCGCCAGCTTGGCCAAGTAGGCCGAATCACCTTGACCTGTTGCCGAGGCCACGCGGATGGCGTTGACGGTGGACTCACCCAAGGGGCTGGCCGCGACCATGCGAGGAAGCACACTGTCGCCCTGGCCCACGCCGTCCTCGACCAGCCAATCGACGACGCCGAACTCCGCCAAGCGGTCCCGCGGCAGGATCAGGGCTGATAGCCCGGGCGATTCCAGATCCAGGTCGATCAGCAGCACACGCTTGCCCTTGCGGGCGAGTCCCCAGGCCGTCATGCACAGGGCGGTGGACCGACCCACGCCTCCTTTCAGACCGAAGAAGACGATGCGGTGGGCGCGATGCTGCTCTGCAGCCGATTGCACAGGCCGCAGCCAGTCTTGCCCGGTGACCTGCCTATCCAGGACTTGCAAGAGTGCCTCGCCACGATGGACGCCGTCCTCATCGGCGCCCAGATCGATGCGTGTTAAGTGCCAATCGGGATCTGAAAACACTCGATCCGGGAAAGAAAAGCTGTCGCGGGTCAGCACCTCGCCGCTGGTGGCATAGGCGCCCAGCGTCGACTGAGCCGCCTGCATGGCGGCCAGGGCGTCGGCGGGATAGTCCGCTGCCGCGCAGTCCAGTGCATAGCGCAGCCGACCATAGACGTCGCGCAGCAGTCGCGGCTTGGGTTGTTCAGGCAAGTTCAGCCCTTGCAGCGCATGCGCCGCCTGGCGGAGGGCGTCGTTGAATCGAATGACGGTCATGTCAGAACTCCAGCTGCTTTGGCTTGGTCAAGTGCCTGCAGAATCTCCTCGGCCGCCTGTTTCCATGTCGACAGTAGATGCACGGGAATCGCTGTGTCTCGCCAGTATCGATGGTCTGTCGACCAATCCTTGAAATCGCCAAGGTGAGCCAAGCTCGTTAGGTACTGGCCTGCTCGTGTCCCATCAGGGATCAGGTGGCCCTCAGCAACGATCCTGTCAGGCAAGAGTGGAACGTGCTGGCGCAGTCTGTGTTTTGATGGAATTTCGCCGTTCGCGTCAGGCGCTATGCCGCACACGATCAAAAGTGCCTTGAGCCCGCATTCGGCGACAAAGCCATAGAGCTGGCCTGCATTGGCATGTCGGTTGTCGTTGCGAAGAGCTTCGGCATCCAACATGTGGCGTTTGGCGGCTTGGACGTAGTTGACCGGCGGAACAGCCGGCGTCGCCGGCGACGGAGGGAGCACTGCACTCATGCTTTCTTTTTCCTTCCTCGCTTGATGGTTGTGATGGCGGGCTTCCACGCCCGCAGGTCGTCTGCCGTGAAACCCAGCGCCCGGGCCTCGTCGGCGACGAAGCCGGCGTAGTAGTCGCCCATACGTTCGTTGTGGACGGGGTCGAGGTCGTTGTGCCACTGATTCAGCCAAGGCAGTAGTTCCTGCAGGCCGACAAGCAGGGGCTGCAGTCGGTCGGCGGGCCAACCTTCGTTTTCCTTGGCGTCGAGGTACCAGCCGGCCAAGGCGGTGGCCAGTTGCAGGTGGTTCCAGCCGGCCCAGGCGATGACCAGGCTGCCGTCGGCGCCGCGCTCGGTGCCGGGGAAGCTGACAAAGCGTTCCTTGGGCACGTCTAGGCCGCCGCGCAGGCGCCAGAAGTCGGCCTTCAGGAAGTCGCTGCTCTTGTACTTGGGCGGCACCGGGATGAGGCCGACCTCTTCGGCCTTGCGGTCGGTCTGGTGGCGCTGAATCTCGGTGGCGAGTTGCTCTTCCACCCAGGCCTGGGCGGCGGCGGCGTCGTCGGCCGTGAAGCGGGTACGGGCGCGTGCTTCGAACTCGGTGCGCCAGCCCGGGGCGTCGTTGGCCAGAACGTCAGCGTCGATGGCATCTTCGCGGCGCTGCAGGGCCCAGGTGTCTTCCCATTGCGCGCGCTTGCGCAGGCCATCTTCGGTGTAACGCAACACGGGTAGCAGGGGCACGGCCTCGGTGGCCACCAGCTCGGCCACCAGGCGGGCGGGGTCGAAGTCGGCATGGCCGGCGTAGAGCGCGGCCACCTGCATGAAGCCGGCGTCGCCGCGGGCTCGGTCGGACAGACGGCTGGCGGTGGTGAGCTGCGGGGGCTCGTCGGCGCTGGCGGGCCAGAAGGCGGGTTGTTCCAGGCGGTCCAGCAGCCAGTCGCGCAGCGCGGCTTTCTCCAGGTCGTCCCATGCTGGCGTGTTCCAGCGGCGCTTGAACTCAGGCCGCTCGATCAGGCCGATGTTGCGGTCGGACTCGATCAGCGCGATGCGGCGCTTCACCACCGCGCGGTAGTCGGCTGGCCAGTGCGCCGGCATTTCGGTATTGGGGGAGCTGCCATGGCGCTCGAACCAGGTGGTGGTCTCGTCCCCGGCAGCGATGCGGCGGGCCAGCACTATCTCGAACGCTCGTTGGCCCAGCGCCAGCTCGGGGGGCTCGGCAGATGCCAGGTCAGCCGCTGTGGTGCCATCGGGTAGTAGGCCGTACAGGCCGTAGCACTGCCAGTCGAGTTCTTCCTGGGCGGCGATCATCTGCCGTTGGCGGCATGCCACTGCCAGCCGCGCGGCATCCAGCGCTGCGCTATCTGGCAGCGATGGACCGACCAGCAAGTGGGCAGGCAGCTGCTGCGAGATGGCGCCGGCCAGTTGGTCGAGTTGCCAGGCCAGTGCCAGCGGACGGTCATTCGGAAGCGGGAACTCGGCGACGTTCGAGGCGTTATAGGTGTAGAACTTTTCCCAGCCTTCCGCTGTGATGCCGCCGCCTTCGCCACGGTTGCCCTTGTTGTGGCACACCTGCTTCACCCAGAAGCACCCAGTCGACGAATTCAGAAGCCCAAGCAGGCCAAGGTGATCGTCTTCGCTACTGCCAGCCGGCAGCTTGATGACCGGCGCCGTGCGGTTGAACACCTTGCCACCGCGGTCGTAGACGAAGTGGTTGTGTGTGGCGATTTCAGCGTAGGCAATCGAGCGTGGTTCGTGAAAGCGACCCTTGAAGAACATCGAGTACTCGAACCACTGCAGGCCACGCTCGACCTGCGACTTACCGTATGCGACGCGATCTGTCAGACCTCTGCGGTAAGGCCACAGGAGCTGTATCACCGATGCAGAAGCCGAAGCTTTGAGGGTCAGGGCGTCGTAGGGCCAGAGGATTGCAGTGGACTCTGTCATCCATTCCCTGACCTGCTCGCCCTCAGTTGCTGGAAGTGTCAATGCCGAATCAATTCGGTGGCGCCGCAACGCTCCTTGTCCGAGCACAAATGCGTCGTCCTCGCGAGTGACGACTCCGAAACCCAGATCGGCAACGACCTGGTTTAGGCGGCCCCGTACTGTCGACTCGAGCTGTTCACGTAGCTCGGATGCCCCCCCTCCACCAATGCTCCACGGGTGTTTGTTGAATGTTGCTCTGGGGGTGTCTTGCGCGCTGACAAAGTCACTCTCGCTCCCCGGCCGGTCGATCTGATCGACGATCGCGCGCCAGACCAAGCCCTGCGATGCATCGTCCGGCTTGCTGGGCTCACCCTTGATGCCCATCACCGCGCGCACCGTGTTGCTGGCCGAGTTCAGCTCGTCGTGCGGCGGGCGATGGCAGCCCAGCAGGATGACCGTGGGCGTACCGTGGCCGGGGATGTGGGCGCCGGAAGTGTCGATGACGTGGGTGAGGTCCAGCCGCGGCAACACCTGCTCGATGAGCTTGCTGCCGAACTCGCGTTTCATGAAGCTGTTGGCGGTGATCAGGCCCACGTAGCCGGCCTGGCCATAGCGTTCACCCGTGAGGGCCAGCTCAAAGAAGCGCTCGGTGAACGGGCAACCCAACGAGTATTGGCGGTGGCAGCTGGCGTAGCGATTGCGATAGGCCGCGTTCAGCGCTGCGTCCCTGACCACGATGTAGGGCGGGTTGCCCACCACCGCGTGGTACTGCCGGCCAAGGATCTGCTTTACCTGCGTGAGGTCTTCGGTGGCGTAGGCGTGCTCCAGACCTTCGTCGGCGTGCGCCTGGGCCTCGTCGAACAGCTGCTCGCTGCGCGTGGCCGTTTGCCCACCCAGGCCGAAGCGCTGGCCGTGCAGCAGGCTGTCGCCTATGGCCACCTGAATCTGGAAGTCCGGCGCGCCGGCCAGGCGCGGCACGCCGGCGGCTTGCAGGGCCGCCACCAGCAGGCGGAAGCGGCTGATGGCCACGGCAAAGGGGTTCAGGTCCACACCGGCCACGGCGTCCAGCGCCTTCTGGGCCACGTCACGCGGGTTGCGGCCGGGCTCGGCCCGCTGCCACTCGGCCACCAGCCGCGCAAAGCCGCCCAGCAAGAAGTGGCCTGAGCCGCAGGTGGGGTCGATCATGCGCACCTCGCGGAAGCCGAAGGTGCGGATCGCGGGGGTGAGGGTGCGGTCGAGGATGAACTCTTCGACGAACTCGGGCGTCTGCAGCAGGGCGTAGCGTTTGCGGGTGGCCTCGCTTAGATCCTGGTACAGGTCGCCCAGGAAGCGGGTGTTCCAGTCGGGGTCGGTGAAGTCGTGCTGCAGGGCGCCGGTGTCGGGGTTGATCCGCTGCCAGAAGTTGCGCAGCGCCATGGCCGCATCACCGCTGGGGGCCAGGCGGAAGACCGGGTTGTGCCCCTCGTCGAAGAAGGTGCGCAGGCCTGGCAGAGTGCCGGCCTCGCGGAACGCGTGCAGCAGGTACTCGCGGTCGGTCTCGGCGGGGTGCTGGCGGAAGTAGGCGTCGTGCCGGTCGCGCGCCAGGCCCAGGCGGCCCGACTCGGGCTTGCCGCCCAGCCAGGGGCGGTCGACTAGGCCGTTGTCTTCCACAAAGCGCAGGAAGGTGCAGGACAGCAGCCAGTGCACGCCGGCCTGAGTGATGACCTGGTCGGCCCAGCTTTGGAAGGGCTCGTTGGTGCGCTTGGCCTCAGCGGCGGCTTGCCACTCGGCTTCCAGGCTGGCGCGCAGATCGGGCCGGTCGGCGATGCGCTGGCGCAGGTCGGCTTCCAGGGCCTTGAGCTGTTTGGTCAGGTCCGCCAGCAGGCGGGGGGCGTTGATCACGGATGGGTCTCCCTGGGGCTTATTAGTGTTCTGCTGTTGTGGGGGCTGGGCGTGCTCAGGCGCCGGCGCGCGTGCGGTGGCGGTTCTCGATCCAGCCCTGGGGCATGGCGATCGCGTTGCTGGCGTGCACTAGGGGCACGGCGGTGCCGTCGATGCTGGCGCGACCGGTCTGGTGCGTGGGCAGCAGCAGCCAGGCGGCCGGGGTGTGACCCGGCGTTCCCGCGGTGGCTTCCAGTTCCACGATCAGGCCCATCAAGCCGTAGCGCGCCAGCAGGCCGGCGTGCACTACCAGCAGCGGCTGAGGGGCCTGCTGCAGGGCCTGGCGCAGCGTGGGCAGCGTGCGGTGCACCAGACGCTGCAGGTTGCCCCAGTCGCGGCTGTCAGGCTCAGCAGCGTCGGCGGCCAGCACGCGGTTCCAGTCCACGCGGGCTGCGTCGGCCTGCTCGCGCAAGCTGCGAAGCAGAAGGGCATCGATGCTCAGGCGCTGCAGCGGGCGTGGGCTGTCGCTTTCGGGGCCGAAGCGGTGCAGCAGTTCGTGTTCGGCACGGGCCGCCAGGCGGGGCTCGGTGGTCAGGCTGAGCAGGCCGCCGGTTTTCAGCTGCTTTTGCAGACGCTCTTCAAAAGCCTGGGCTGTGGCCAACGCCTGGTCGGATGGACCCACGCTGCCGTCGCGCGTGGGCTGGCGCGAGAACAGCGTGCTGGGACCCACCGTGAGTTCCCCCTGGCTGGCGATGCGGGTGTAGGCGCCTGTGCCATCGTCGGCGGTGGCGTTCCACACCAGGGGCACGCCGGCTTCGTCCAGCAGGCGGTCAAGCGCCGGGCGGTCGGGCAGGGCGGCGGCTTCCGGGTAGCGGCCGCGCACACGTTGGCGCAGCTTGTCCACCTTCAGCACGGGCACGTTCACCAGTGCGCCCATCGATTGACGCAGTGCCTGCAGCGCCGGCATGCCACGGAGGTAGAGCTCCTGCCGGCTGGACAGGGCGGCGTGCTGGGATGCCGAAGCCGCCAGGCGCAGCAGGCGCGTGGTGGGCATGGGGGTAACCGATGTCCCGACTTCGGTGGCATCGTCCGCAGCTCTGTCGTCTTCGGCTTCGTTGAAATCGACGCCGGCAGGGCCTGCCAAGCCAGTGGCACCGGCGGGCGGGCGCACGGCCTCCAGAGCCTGGAGCACGCGGGTAGGCGGCAGCAGCGGGTCGGCCAGAGCGCAGGCGTCGGCCGCGGTGCCCAGTTGGCGGGCGTAGTCGGCCCAGGGCGCGGCGGTGGCCAGCAGCGGGGCCGGAGGGTAGTCAAACACCTGGAAGCGCGGCTCGGAAGCTGCTGCTTCTGCTTCAGCGGCGGCCCGCAGCACGGCCAGCGCCAGGCCCAAGCGTTCGTCGTCTTGCTGCAGGGCGCAGCCGCGCAAGGCCAGCAGTGCCAGGGCGGCTTCCGGTGCCGTCATCACCTGGCCCTGGCTGGCCAACAGGGTGGCTAGCTGGTCGCGCAGATCGGTGAAGGCCGGGGTCTTGCGCCAGCGCTCGCGTGCCTTCAGCAGGGCCTCCGCGAACGCGGGGCGATCGATGCCACCGGCGGCAGCAGCCTCGCCGCGGGCCGGCCAGACGGCTGACGGGCCCGACCCTGTGGTGCCACGAACCCGAGCGGACACCGCGGCGTCTCGGCGTTCGACGCCGAGGTAGTGCGACAGCGCGACTTCTTCGGCGCGGTCTTCTGCGGCCGCGCGCCGGGGCAGGAGCAGGTTGGCAAGCTCGTTGATGCTGACGGCACGGTCGTTGACGGGTGCTTCATCCGCGCTGACTGGATCGTCGGCTTCGTCGTGGACAGTGGTGCGGCCCTGAGCCAGGTCCGGGCGCAGCTCGGCCAGGCGCTTGGCCTTCTCCCGGATCTCACGGCGAACCTTGTCGCCCACGCCGCGCAGGTAGCGGAACTTCAGCCGGTCCACGGCCAACAGCTCGCGAGCGTTGTGCACTGCCATGCGGTCGAGTACGTCCTGGGCGTCGGCACTCATGCCGAGCTCGGCCATGGTGGTGCCGGGCGTGGCTACGCGGGCCAGGTCATCGAAACCGCTGGGTTCGCTTGGGTGGACGGTGGCCGCATATTCGAACACGCGATGCCAATCGCGCAGCATTTCTTCGGCGTTGTCAAAGCGTTGGCGGAAATCGCGCTTCAGCGCCTTGGTGAAGAAATCGACCAAAGGCTCCCGGATGGCAGGCGGGAAGGTTTCGGCGTCGAGCGTGATTTCGACGCTGGGTTCCAGCATCGCCGGGGAGGTGCGGCCATCGCCCCAGCGCGGCAGCTTGCCCACGGCCATCTCGTACAGCGTGATGGCCAGCGCGTAGCGTTCGGCGTAAAGGTCCCACACGCGGCGCGGCCGCTCGGACAGGAAGGGGTCGAGGTAATGCTGGGTGCCCGCGCTCAGGTTCTCGGGCGGAGTGCGGCTCAGTGAGAAGTCGAACAAAACGGCCAGCAGGCGACCATTGCTGGCGCGGGCCAGGCCGATGTTGTCGGGCTTGATGTCACGGTGGGTGATGCCGCGGTCTTCCAGGTGGCGCGTGGCGTCGATCAGCTCTTCGCCGTAGCGCTGCAGCATGGCCAGCGGCAGCCGGCCTTCGCGCTTGATTTCTTCGGCCAGGGTGGTGTCGCCAGCGCACTCGAGCAGCAGCGCCGTGCGGTCGGCCACCTGCAGCGTCCGACGGTGTACAACGATGTTGGGGTGCCGAAGGCGGCCCAAGGCCTCGCCTTCAGCGACGAGGTGGTCGTTGTGCGCCGGGGCGGTGGCTACCTTCAGTACCAGGGCCTCTTCATTACCGTCCTCACGCACCAGCAGGGCGTCGCTGGACGAGCCACGGCCCAGGCGCCGCACGACCGTGAAGCCGCCTTCCAGGCGCTGGCCTTGCTGACTGGCCACGCTGGGGTCGATGGTGACTTCTGGGTCGGGCGTGGTCAGCTCATCTTCGACGCCATCGAGCTCTGCCAGGAAGGTGGCCATCGACTCGGTGCGCGAAGACAGGTCGGGAATGGTGGCGAACTGCACCAGGTCCTGGAGCCGCGGGCCGCATCCGTCCAGCACGTCAGACAGACGCAGTCCAGGCCCGTTGCGGAGCTTTTCGTCCATCTCCAACGGGTTTTGCGCAGGCAGTTGGCCGCTGAAGATCTGGAAGGCGATGCAGCCTAGCGAGAACACGTCGAGCTCGGCGCCGTGGGCGGGATCTGCCCGGGTGGTCTCGGGGGCCAGGTAGATCAGGCCCAGGTCTTCGACATACGCCTCGACATGTTGGGTGCCAGTGGTGCGGTGCACGGTGTTGTGGCTGGCGCCACCCCGTGAGCCGGTCTGCCAGTTCATCAGCCGCACGCGGAACGGCGAGCCTTCCTGGCCGCCACTGACCAGGATGCTCTGCGGCCGCAGGGCGCGGTGGTACAGGCGCTTGGAGTGGGCAGAGCGAAGCACCTCGGCGATGTCGCGAACGAGCTGCAGCCGTTGGGTGACGGACAGACGGTTTCCGTGGTCGCGCAGCAGGTGGTCAAGGCGCTGGGCCTGCGGGTCGTAGTCGTAGATCAGGGCCGGACCCAGGTCGGTCTGCGAGAACAGGGCCGGGCGCAGGACGCCAGGATGGTCGATGCCCTTGAGGATCTCGTACTCGCGCTCGGCCTGCCTTTGCAGCGCTGCGCGTGCGGCAGGGCTGGCGGTGTCGCCCTGGGTGTAGATGCGAACGCGGCGCTCGTCGCTGCTCAGCGCCACGTGGGTGGCTGTCCAGTCCTGGAAGCCGTCGCCTTCAGTGAGAAGCTTGTTCAGCTTGTAGTCGCCGACCTGGCGATGCTTGTTGCTCTGCCGGATGCCGCACTGCTCCAGGCCGCGTGATATGGCGCGGACCTGCGCTGCATCGACTGGCGGGGTGTCGCTGTTACGCAGCCCGGTGCGCAGGGCGGCCACTACACCGTCGTCCTTGTCGTGCGTAGGGCGGCCGCGCAGGAATACCCCGGCGCGGGCCAGTCCTTGCAGCCGGCAGTTCAAGCTGGTCGACGACAGGAAGATCACCGGCTCAACAAACGGCAGGCGGATCTTGGCCTTCGTGACGGCAGACTGGCGCCGCAGCAGGCTGGCCAGTCGCTTGGCCTTTCGATCCGTCATGCGCAGTGGGTTGTCGACCGTCGTGCTGCGGCCGTCGGTTTCCCAGGTCCAGGTGTGCGTGTCGCCGTCAAGCGAGCCGGGGCGGCTCTTGATCTCAACCAGGAAGAGGCCGGCAGGCGTGAGCACCAGTGCGTCCACCTCGTTGACGCGCCCCTCGTCGTCGATGAACTCGAAGTTGGTCCAGACGTGCCAAGGGTCGCGGTCAGGCAGCTGCTCGCGCAGCCATTCCAGTGCTTCGCGCTCCCAAGCGAAGTTGGACTCGGCGATGACGTGCCAACGGGATGCGCTGAGGGTCAAGCCTGGCTCTCCGGCTGATCTGGGACGATTTCCAGCAGTTCGCCGACGTGGCACTTCAAAAGCGTGCAGAGCTTCTCGATGGCGGGCAGCTCGATGCGTGTGGCGGTCTCGCGGTACAGCGCTGTGACCGTTGACCGGTTCAGGCCTGTGAGGCGCGCGACGTCACTGACCCGCAGCTTGTGCCGGCCCATGAGGGTGGAAAGGTGACAGCGGACCACGAACACGCCTCCCTGCGCTTCTGGGGTGTTGCGCAGGATAGCAAAGTTTCGTGCAGCGCAGTTCCCTTAATGTGATGCAACGTCATCTACGTTGTTGAAGGCCGCACGAGACTTTCCGAACTTCCTTGGCTGGGGCAACGGGAAAGGCGCTGAAGTGGCGGTGGGCTCGGCGACACATCGCAGGCTTAGCTGTCACTGCCCATTGACCACGCTCGCGCGTATCGGTGATCCCACTGCGTCGCAGTTCGACTTGCCCCGCGCTGGTTTAGACCTGGGTTTAGACCCGAGCCTACAAACAGGCCCAGAACGGAAAAAGGACTTAGACGCTTTCGCTTCTAAGTCCTTGATTTCTCTTCTTATTTTTGGTCGGGACGGCGGGATTCGAACTCGCGACCCCTTGCACCCCATGCAAGTGCGCTACCAGGCTGCGCTACGCCCCGACTGAGCCAAAAAGTATAACCCAAGAATTGGGTTCGCCGCGGAATTCGAGCACTCTTTCAGAAAAGACTGGCCCGGATGGCCAGCAACTCGGCGCGGATCTGCTCCAGCGACGTGATGGGCTCGATGGCAAGCACCGGCAGTGTGATGGAGGCCTCGGCCGCCTTC
>Ga0213878_10000136_pt1 | contig 35098 bp, 37 predicted proteins | sample VelepicoBEBS_R02_FD_161053 | JGI IMG/M metagenome (GOLD analysis project Ga0213878, IMG submission 161053) | Vellozia epidendroides bulk soil microbial communities from rupestrian grasslands, the National Park of Serra do Cipo, Brazil - BS_R02 | ecosystem: Environmental > Terrestrial > Soil >... | reverse complement strand
AAGAGCCGCCTGGGCGCCAACGCGATGCTGGCCGTGTCCATGGCCGTGGCCCGCGCCGCGGCCGAGGAGTCCGGCCTGCCGCTGTACCGCTACTTCGGCGGCATGAACGGCTGCCAGCTGCCCGTGCCGATGATGAACGTCATCAACGGCGGCGCCCACGCGAACAACTCGCTTGACCTGCAGGAGCTGATGATCATCCCCGTGGGCGCGCCGAGCTTCCGTGAAGCGCTGCGCTGGGGCGCCGAGGTCTTCCACGCGCTGAAGAAGATCCTGCACGACAAGGGCATCTCCACCGCGGTCGGCGACGAGGGCGGCTTCGCCCCCAGCGTCGAGAGCCATGAGGCCGCCATCCAGCTGATCCTGCAGGCCATCGACAAGGCCGGCTACAACGCCGGCGAGCAGATCGCCATCGGCCTGGACTGCGCCGCCAGCGAGTTCTACAAGGACGGCAAGTACGTGCTCGAAGGCGAAGGCGGCATCCAGCTGACCGCGGCCGAGTGGACCGACATGCTGGCCACCTGGGTCGACAAGTACCCCATCATCTCCATCGAAGACGGCATGGCCGAAGGCGACTGGGATGGCTGGAAGCTGCTGACCGACCGCCTGGGCAAGAACGTGCAGATCGTCGGCGACGACCTCTTCGTCACCAACACCAAGATCCTGCAGCAGGGCATCGAGCGCGGCATCGCCAACTCCATCCTGATCAAGATCAACCAGATCGGCACGCTGACCGAGACCTTCGCCGCCATCGAGATGGCCAAGCGCGCCGGCTACACGGCCGTCGTTTCGCACCGCTCGGGCGAGACCGAGGACAGCACGATCTCCGACATCGCCGTCGGCCTGAACGCCGGCCAGATCAAGACCGGCTCGCTGTCGCGCTCGGACCGCATGGCCAAGTACAACCAGTTGCTGCGCATCGAGGAAGACCTGGGCGACATCGCCGTCTACCCCGGCCGCGCTGCCTTCTACAACCTGCGCTGAGCATTGAAGGCGCTCGCCCTGGTCCTGGCCCTCTTCCTGGTGGCCATCCAAGCCCAGCTCTGGGTGGGCCGGGGCAGCATTCCCTATGTGGCCCACCTCCGTGAGGAGGTGGCCGAGGCGCAGGCCGACAACGACTCGGCCCGTGCCCGCAATGCGCAGCTCCAGGCCGAGCTCCGCGACCTGCGTGAAGGCCTGGAGATGGTGGAAGAGAAAGCCCGCTTCGAGCTGGGCATGATCAAGTCCGACGAGATCTTCGTGCCCGTGCCGGTAGCCGCGGCGTCAAGCGGCGGCACGCGCTGATGCTGGCCACCGCCTGGGCGGCGCTGCTGGCGCCGGCCTTCACCGCTTTCGGCAGCCCCATCTCCTGGCTGGAGATGGTCGCCTTCGTGCTGGCCGTCTGGATGGTCGTCTGCAACATGCGGGTGAACCTGCTGGCCTGGCCGCTGGCGCTGATCAGCTCGCTGATGTACTTCGCCCTTTTCTGGGACGGCCGACTCTACGGCGAGGCGGCGCTGCAGCTCGTGTTCGCGGCGCTGGCCCTGTGGGGCTGGTGGCAATGGCGCTTCGGCCGCACGCGCGACGGCGAGGTGCTGAGCGTGCGCCGCCTGGGCCTGCGGGGCCTCACCAGGCCGGTGCTGCTGACGCTGGCCGCCTGGCCGCTGCTGGGCCTGTTCCTCGCCAAGGCCACCGACAGCCCCCTGCCCTACTGGGACGCCTTCCCCACCGTGGCCAGCCTGCTGGGCCAATGGCTGCTGGCGCGCAAGTACGAGGAGAACTGGCCGACCTGGATCGTCGTCAACGCGGTCAGCGTCGCGCTGTTCGGCCTCAAGGGCTACTGGCTGACCGTCATCCTCTACGCCGGCTTCATCCCCATGAGCGTCATAGGCTGGCGGGCCTGGCGACAGGCATGAGCGCGCGCATCGTCGCGCTGCTCGGTGCCGAGTGCACCGGCAAGTCCACGCTGGCCGAGGCGCTGGCCGCGCGCTGCAAGGCCGGCCTGGTGGCGGAGTACCTTCGCGAATGGTGCGCCGCGCAGGGCCGCACGCCGCAGCAGCAGGAGCAGGCCGCGATCGCGGCTGAGCAGGCGACCCGCATCGAGGCCGCCACCCGCCGGCACGAGCTGGTGATCTGCGACACGACGCCGCTGATCACGGCCTTGTGCAGCGAGCATTACTTCGGCGACACCTCGCTGACGGCCGAAGCGCTCGCCTTCCAGCGCCGTTGCGACCTGACGCTGCTGTGCGCACCCGACCTGCCCTGGGAGGCAGACGGCTTCCTGCGCGACGGCCCCGAGGTGCGGGCGCGCATCGATGCGCGCATCCGCACGACCCTGGCGCAGCATGGCCTGCCCTGGGTGGACATCCGCGGCGACAGCGACGGCGACCGCCTGGCTCAGGCGCTGCAGGCCTTGCGGCGGCCCGGCTGAAACGACGCCTCACTGTGCGCGCAGTTGCGACAGCGCATCAACGGAGCGGTTGACTGCACGGTCCAGCATCGCCGCGAGCGGGGTGCCCGGGTGGTCGGCCGAGATGGCCGCCAGCTTGGCCGCGAAGCCCAGGTGCAGCTCGGCCAGCCAGTTCGGATGCGGATCGGGCTCGGGCACATGCGGCCAGCCGGCCGGGAACTTGATCTTGCGCGGCTGCGTCGGACACCAGTCATCCAGGTCCTGGGCCATGGTCTTCCAGTTCAGGCCCAGCCGGTCGCTGATCGAGGCCATGTGGGCGAATTCCTGCGCCAGCGCGGCGCCGACCAGCTCGGCCGGGCCGGGCGGCAGCGGCTGGGGATTGAGGGCCACGGCGCTGACGCGATCCTGCAGGGCCGGGCCCTGCGGTCCGCGCGGGATGACGTCGAAGATGGCCGGCAGGCGCCGCCCGATGAGGGCGAGCAATCTTTGGTCGGAGGTCATGCTTCACTCCAGTGGCCGGCATGGAACGGCGATGCCGGGGCGCCCGGCGAGACCCCGGATCACGGGGCCGTCGCTCCTAACAAGCTAGTCGCCCTGACCACGAACACCATCGTACGGACGGAGGAAACCCGGCCCGCCGACCCGCGGTTCTAGGGCTTGAATTTGCAGCAGGACCCGATGGCCTGCGTCCCGGCGTCCCCGCGGCAGGTCGTCAGGCAACGGCGGCTGCTACTGCAGCGTCGTCGCCGTGCCACCCTCGGGCTGATGGCCCGGCGGCGTGAACAGCGCGCCCACGTCCACCGCATCGAAGCGGTAGTGGCGGCCGCAGAAGTCGCAGCCGATCTCGACCTCGCCCCGCTCGGCCAGCACGCCGTCGACCTCGTCACGGCCCAGGCCGCGCAGCATCTGGCCGACGCGCTCGCGCGAGCAGGTGCAGGCAAAGCGCGGCTTCTGGGGCTCGAAGCGGGTCACCGTCTCCTCCCAGAACAAGCGGCGCAGCACCGTGTCGGCGTCCAGCGTCAGCAGCTCCTCGGTGGTCAGCGTCGCCGCCAGCATGCTGATGCGGTTGAACGCGTCGGACAGGCCGATGTCGTCCTCGTTGCGCTTGCCCTCCAGGTTGCCCTCGCCCTCGACCGGCAGTCGCTGGATCAGCAGGCCGGCGGCCATGTCACCGTTGGCGGCCAGCACCAGCCGGGTGTCGAGCTGCTCGGACTGCAGCATGTAGTGCTCAAGCACCTCGCTGACCTTCTGCAGCGGCTCGCGCTGGTCGCCGTGCAGCGGCACGACGCCCTGGTAGGGCTGCTGGCCGGGCAACTTGTCCTTGGGGTCCAGCGTGATGGCGCAGCGGCCCCGGCCCTGCACGTTGACCATGGCCTCCAGCGTCGCGCCGGGCTCGATCGGACCCACGCACTTGGCCGTGGCGCGGAAGGACAGGTCGGGCTGCACCTCGGCCACGGCCAGCTTGACCGGGCCGTCGCCGAAGACCTGCAGCACCAACGCGCCGTTGAACTTGATGTTGGCCTGCATCAGCACGGCCGCGGCACTCATCTGGCCCAGCAGGTCGCGCAGCTCCGGCGGGTATTCGTGGCCAGGCTCGCGCCGCGCCAGCACCTCGCGCCAGGCGTCGGTCAGCCGCACCAGCATGCCGCGCACCGGCAGGCCCTCGAACAGGAATTTGTGGAGTTCGCTCATCGAATTTTCTTCAGTCCGGCCGCATAGCGGCGGCCGTTGTTGACGTAGTGGGCCGCGCTGGCCTTCAGCCCGGCGATCTGGGTCTCGGTCAGCTCGCGGGCGACCTTGGCGGGCGCGCCGACGATCAGCGTGCCGTCCGGGAATTCCTTGCCCTCGGTCACCAGCGCGCCGGCGCCGACGACGCAGTTGCGGCCGATGCGGGCACCATTCAAGACCACGGCCCCGATGCCAATAAGGCTTTCGTCCCCCACCGTGCAGCCATGCAGCATGACCTGATGCCCCACCGTCACGTTCGTGCCGATGACCAGCGGAAAGCCATGGTCGGCGTGCAGCACCGAGCCGTCCTGGATGTTGCTGCCGGCGCCAACCGTCAGCGTGTCGCTGTCGCCGCGCAGCACCGCGTTGAACCAGATGCTGACATCCTCGCCCAGCGTGACGCGGCCTATGACCTTGGCGCTGTCCGCCACCCAGGCCGTCTGGGCCACGTCGGGGATGTGCTCGTCGAGCTGGTAGATCGCCATCGCGGCCTCCCGTCAAAACCGGCAATTCTAAAATTGCGCGAATGTCCGAACTCCGCCTGGCCACGCTAGCCCCGCTGCTGACCGCCGACGCGCCCGCCAAGGCCGCCGCCACGCTGGCCCTCCCCACGACGCTGCCCGTCGACACTGCCGCCGTGCTGGCCGAGCCCGCCGGCATCCCGGGTCGCCCGGCCTGCCCCCGCCTCGTCGAGCACATCACGCTGAAGCCACCGTCCATGCGCACGCCGGCCGGCATCGCGGCGCTGGTGCATGCCATCGCGCACATCGAGCTGAACGCCATCGACCTGGCGCTGGACATCTGCTGGCGCTTCCCCGACATGCCCGAGGCCTTCTACCGCGACTGGCTGCGCATCGCCCAGGAGGAGGCCAGGCATTTCACGTTGCTTCGCGAGCACCTGCTGACGCTGGGCTTCGACTACGGCGACTTCGATGCCCACAACGCGCTGTGGGACATGGCCCAGCGGACCCGGCACGACCTGCTGGCCCGCATTGCGCTGGTGCCGCGCACGCTGGAGGCGCGCGGCCTGGACGCCTCGCCCGCCGTCAGGCGCAAGTTGGTCGGCGCGGGTGACCATCGGGCCGGCGACATCCTCGACATCATCCTGCGCGACGAGATCGGCCATGTGGCCGCTGGCAACCGCTGGTACCGCTTCCTGTGCGAGCAGCGCGGTCTGGACGCCGTTGCGACCTATGCCGAGCTGGCCGCCCGCCACCAGGCACCCAAGCTGCGCGCCCCGTTCAACCTCGAGGCCCGCCGCGCCGCCGGCTTCGACGAGGCGGAACTCGCCGCCCTTGCCCAGCCATGACGCGTTTCCAGGCCAATCTCCTCCTCACCTTCGTCGCCCTCATCTGGGGCTCGGCCTTCGTCGCGCAGAACAAGGGCATGGCCGACGTCGGCCCGCTGCTCTTCACCGGCGTGCGCTTCCTGATCGGCGCGGCTGTCGTGCTGCCGCTGGCCCTGCTGGAGTGGCGCCGCCTCGCGCGCGAAGGCCGGCCGCTGACGAAGCCGGACGGCGGGCACATCGCCGTGCTGGGCGGGCTGATGACGCTGGGCGCGGTCATGCAGCAGATCGGCATCCAGTTCACCAGCGTGACCAACGCCGGCTTTCTGACCGCCGTCTACGTGCCGCTGGTGCCCGTGCTGGCCTGGCTGCTGCTGCGCCATGTCGCGCACTGGTCGGTCTGGCCGGCGGCGGCGGGCTGCCTGGCCGGCGCCTTCCTGCTGTCAGGCGCACATGAGCTGAGCATAGGCCTGGGCGACCTCTGGGTGCTGGGCTCGGCCGTCCCCTGGGCCGTGCACGTGCTGATGGTGGGCCGCTGGGCCGACCGCATGGGCGCGCCCTTCCTGGTCGCCTGCGGCCAGTTCGCCGTCTGCGGCCTGCTGTCGCTCGCCGCAGCCTTCGTCACGGAGCCGGTGCGCTGGGCCGGCATCCAGGCCGCCGCCTGGCCCATCGTCTATACCGGCGTGCTGTCGGTCGGCGTCGCCTTCACGGCCCAGGTCGTCGCTCAGCGCTACGCCCACGCGGCGGACGCCGCCATCATCCTGTCGTCCGAGACGCTGTTCGCCGCCGCCTTCGGCTACCTGCTGCTGGACGAGCGCCTCAACGCCGCCGGCCTGCTCGGCTGCGGCCTGATGCTGGCCTGCATCCTGCTCGTGCAGCTGATGCCGCTGGTGGGAACCCTGAGGCGGCGGCAAATTCTGACCATCCCGTCAAAATCGCCTCTAGACTCTGACGTCCTTCATCGGAGCCCGCCATGAGCGCAGACGTTTCCAGGCTTGACGCCTATTGGATGCCCTTCACCGCCAACCGGCAGTTCAAGCAGGCGCCACGCCTGCTGACGAAGGCGGATGGCATGTTCTTCCGCGACGACAAGGGCCGGGAGGTGCTGGACGGCATCGCCGGCCTGTGGTGCGTGAACGCGGGCCACAACCGCCCCCGGATCGTGCAGGCCATCCAGGCCCAGGCCGCCGAGCTGGACTTCGCGCCGCCCTTCCAGATGGGCCATCCCAAGGCGTTCGAGCTGGCCGAGCGCCTGGCGCAGATCACGCCGCAGGGGCTGAACCGCATCTTCTTCACCAACTCCGGCTCCGAGTCCGTCGAGACGGCGCTGAAGATGGCCATCGCCTACCACCGCGTGCGCGGCGAAGGCGCGCGCACCCGCCTCATCGGCCGCGAGCGCGGCTACCACGGCGTCAACTTCGGCGGCATCTCGGTGGGCGGCATGGTCGCCAACCGCAAGATGTTCGGCAGCCTGCTGGCCGGCGTGGACCACATCCGCCACACGCACGACCCGGCGCGCAATTCGTTCTCCGTCGGCATCCCGCCGCATGGCGCCGAGTTTGCCGACGACCTGGAGCGCCTGGTCGCGCTGCACGACGCGTCGACCATCGCTGCCGTCATCGTCGAGCCGGTCGCCGGCTCCACCGGGGTGCTGCTGCCGCCCCAGGGCTATCTGCAGCGCCTGCGCGAGATCTGCGACAAGCACGGCATCCTGCTGATCTTCGACGAGGTCATTACCGGCTTCGGCCGCACCGGCCAGCCCTTCGCCGCGCAGACCTTTGGCGTCACGCCGGACCTGATGACGGTGGCCAAGGGCATCACCAACGGTTGCGTGCCCATGGGCGCGGTCTTCGCCCAGCAGAAGATCCACGACGCCTTCATGACCGGGCCCGAACACCTCATCGAGTTCTTCCACGGCTACACCTACTCCGCCCATCCGCTGGCCTGCGCGGCCGGCCTCGCGACGCTGGACACCTATGCCGACGACGGCCTGCTGACCCGCGCCACCCAGATGCAGGCCGAGTTCGCCGAGGCGCTGCACTCCCTGCGCGACGAACCCAACGTCATCGACGTGCGCAACATCGGACTGGTGGGCGGCATCGAGCTCAAGCCCCTGCCCGGAGAGCCGGCCAAGCGCGCCTTCAACATCTTCTTGGACTGCTGGGACAAGGGCCTGCTGATCCGCACGACAGGCGACACCATCGCGCTGTCGCCGCCGCTCATCATCGAGAGCGGCCACATCGAGCGCATCATCGACACGCTCCGGGCCGCGCTGCGCCGCGCCGCATAATCCGCGCCGCCGGAGGCGGCCGCAGTTGCCCGCCGCGGCCGCCCCTGGAGTCCCCCCGACATGAAATGGCTTCTCGCCCTGCTGCTGGCAGGGTCCGCGCACGCACAGACACTGAACTACATCGGCCAGCAGATCGTGCCGACCAGCGCGAGCTTCCGCGGCCTGCCGGTAGGCGGTCTGTCCAGCATCGACTACGTGCCCGCCACCGGCCGCTACCTGGCCATCAGCGATGACCGCAGCGACCGGGGCCCGGCGCGCTTCTACGAGCTGGCCCTGGACCTGGCCAAGTTCCGCCGCAGCGCCAGCCCCGGCGACGCCGGCGTCCGCTGGGTCAACATGACCACCATCCGGGACCTCGACGGCCGGCCCTTCGGCCGCAACATGGTCGACCCCGAGAGCCTGCGCCTGGACAGCCGGCGCAACCTCATCTACTGGAGCAACGAGGGTCAGCGCAGCTCAGCCGGGTTCCAGAACCCCACCGTGCGCCGCATGACGCTTGACGGCAAGCCGGCCGGCGAGTTCCCGGTGCCCAGCTACTACCTGCCCAGCGGCAGCGCCGGCGGCTTGGCGGCCGGCGACATGGGGGTCTACAACAACCTGGCCTTCGAAAGCATCGCCATCACGCCCGACGGCAAGACGCTGTGGACCATGAGCGAGAACGGCCTGGCCCAGGACAGCCCGCCCAGCGCGGTGGGCCATGGCAGCCGCGCGCGCATGCTGTCCTTCGACCTGGACAGCGGCAAGGCCGGCGCCGAGCATGTCTACGAGGTGGGCCCCGTGCCCTTCCCGCCGGCCCGCCCGGGCGACTTCGCCACCAACGGCGTGCCCGACATGCTGGCGCTGTCGGCCCACGAGTTCATCGTCATCGAACGCGCCTATGCGGTCGGCGCCGCCACGCCCGGCATCGCGGCGCTGACCAGGCAGCCGACGGGCAACACCATCAAGCTCTACCTCGTCGACACCCGCGGCGCCACCGACGTGTCGGGCTGGGCCACCATCAAGGGCCGCGACGTCGTGCCCGTCAAGCGCACCCTGCTGCTGGACCTGTCCTCCCTGAAGAACGACGACGGCAGCGTGCTGGCCCTGGACAACATCGAGGGCATCACCTTCGGTCCCATGCACCAGGGCAAGCGCACGCTGATCCTGGCGTCGGACAACAACTTCAACCCGGCCCAGTTCACGCAGTTCATCGCGTTCACGATCGACGGCCCGCTGCCCTGAGATGCATCCCGTGCCCTGGCGCGCCTACGCGCTACTCGCCGCCAGCACCAGCCTGGTGGGCAGCTACGTCGGCCTGTCCAAGCTGCTGGTGGCGGCCTTCCCCGTCTTCCTGCTCGCCGGCCTGCGCTTCGGCCTCGCGGCCGTGCTGATGCTGCCCTGGCTGAGGAAGCCGGCGCACGAAGCGCCGCTGGATACGCGCTCGCGCGGACTGCTCTTCCTCGAGTCCTTCCTCGGCAACTTCCTGTTCTCCATCTGCATGCTGTTCGGCCTGCGGCAGAGCTCCGCCGTCGTGGCCGGCGTCATCATGGCCGGCATCCCGGCGGCCGTGGCGCTGCTGAGCCGGGTCTTCCTGCGCGAGCAACTCAGCCGCCGTGTGCTGGCGGGCATCGCCTGCGCGGTGGGCGGCATCGCTCTGGTCGCCGCCGGCAAGCAGGGCGGCGCCGAGACCACGCCGCTGGGCGCGCTGCTACTGCTCGCCGCCGTGTTCTGCGAGGGCTGCTATGTCGTCATCGGGAAGAAGCTGACGGCCGGCCTGGGGCCCAAGCGCATCAGCGCGCTGATCAACCTCTGGGGCCTGGTGCTGGTCGCGCCGCTGGCGATCTGGCAGGCCTCCAGCTTCGACTTCGCCGCGCCGCGCCTGCAGGACTGGGCGCTGCTGGGCTACTACGCCGCCACGGCCAGCGTCATCACCGTGTGGCTGTGGATGGCCGGCCTGCGGCGGCTGCCGGCGGCCAAGGCCGGCGTCTTCATGGTCTTCCTGCCCATCAGCACGGCGCTGATCGGGCTGCTGCTGGGCGAGTCGATGTCCACCACGCAGGCGCTGGCCTATGGCCTGGCCTTATTGGGTGTGCTGCTGGCGACATGGCCCGCGAAACCAGCGCCTCGGTAGGATGACGGCATGTCGTCCCTGGAAGCCGATCTCGCCCGCTGGCGCGAGCACCTGAACCGTTTTGCCGTGCTGCTGGGCAACCCGCCCGACCGCCCGGCCACACCCGCAGCCGAGCCGCATCCCGGCCATTGCCTGATCTTCGCGCCCCATCCGGACGACGAATGCATCGTCGGCGCCCTGCCGCTGCGCCTGCAGCGGGAGGCCGGCTGGCGTATCAGCAACGTCGCCGTCACGCTGGGCAGCAGCACCGAGCGTCGCGAGGCGCGCCGGGCCGAGCTGCTGGCCGCCTGCGACGTGCTGGGCTTCGACTGTCTGGCCGTCGGCGCCGAAGGCCTGTCCGACGTGCGCCCCGACACCGCGCAGCGCGATCCGGCACTGTGGGCCAGCCATGTCGCCGTGATCGCCGCGCTGCTGGCCGCGCACCGCCCCGCCCTCGTGCTGGCGCCGCATGCGCTGGACGACAACCCCAGCCATCGTGGCGTGTACCGTCTCGTCGTCGACGCGCTGGCCGCCGCGCGCAGCGACACCGTGCTGGCGCTGACCGAGTTCTGGTCCACGCAAGACCAGCCCAATGCGCTGGTGCAGACCGGCATCGCCGACACGGCCCGCCTCATCGCCGCGCTCGAGCGCCACACCGGCGAGATCGCCCGCAACCCCTACCACCTGCGCCTGCCGGCCTTCCTGGCCGACAGCGTGCGCCGCGGCGGTGAGCTGGTGCTGGGCGCCGGCGAGGCGCCGCCCGACTTCGCCTTCGCCACGCTCTACCGCCTCGTCGAATGTCGTGCCGGCCGGCTTGCAGCCGACCTGCCGCGCCGCGTCTTCCCCGCCGACCAGGCCCTGACCTCCGCCCTGCTCAAGCCATGACCCAACCGACCCACCTCCGCGTCCACCAGTTCGCCGGCCTGCGGCCCGGCCCGCGCTTCCTCGTGACGGGCGCAGTGCATGGCAACGAGGTGCACGGCACCCGGGCCATGACCGAGATCATGCGCCAGCTCGATGCCGGCGAGCTGACGCTGCTGCGCGGCACGCTGACCTTCGTCCCCATCGTCAACCCGCTCGCCCACCAGCTGAACCGCCGCGAGGGCGACCGCAACCTGAACCGCAACCTGCGCCCGCCCGCCGTGGTGCACGACTTCGAGGACCGCATCGCGCGCGTGCTGTGCCCGTTGATCGCACAGCACGACGGCATCCTGGACCTGCACAGCTTCCAGGGCCAGGGCCCGGCCTTCGCGATGATCGGCCCGCGCAACAACAGCGGCGACCTGGAGCCCTTCGCGCAGGAGGCCACCGAGTCGGCACTGGCCGCGCGCCTGGGCGTGGGCCGCATCGTCGAGGGTTGGCTGTCCACCTACGCGCTGGGCCTGGAGCGGCGCCAGCAGCGCGAGCACGACGGCTCGCGCCGCGCCGCGCTCATCAGCGACCCGCACTACGGCGTCGGCACCACCGAGTACATGCGCTCCACCGGCGGCTGGGCCATCACGCTGGAATGCGGCCAGCACCTGGACCCGAACGGCCCCGAGGTCGCGCGGCTGGCCATCCTGCGCGCGCTGGTCTTCCTCGGCATGCTGGACGAGAGCGCCGTCGAGCCGCACCGCCCCGCGCAGCCGCCCGAGCTGCTGCAGCTCTACGACGTCATCGACCGCGACGACATGGGTGACGCCTTCGAGCGCGAATGGGCCAGCTTCGACGCCATCGAGAAGGACCAGCGCATCGGCACGCGCGCCAGCGGCGCGGCCGTGCTGGCGCCCAGCGAGGGGCGCATCGTGTTCCCGAACACCAAGTCGCAGCCTGGAACGGAGTGGTTCTACCTGGCAAGGCCCAGCGACCGCCAACTGGGCTGACGGCCGCGGCGTTTCAGCGGCCCGGGCCGCGCGCGTGGCGACTGGTCGCCGTGCTGGGCGTCGCGGCCGCCCAGCGGGCGCCGGCATAGACCCTCTGCATGGCCCGGCCGGCCTCCGTGTAATGCAGCTCGGTGCCGTCCGGGGCCGCGAAGCCTGCCAGCGCATCCTGCAGCACCGCCAGGGCCCGGCCCTGGTCGATGACCTCGATGTCCAGCCGGTGGTGGGATACGGCGGCCCCGCCCGGACCGCCGGGCGGGGCCGACAAGGAGCCACCCCAGCCGATGAGCTCCCCCAGCGCCTGGGCAGCCAGGACGCGCTCCAGGCCCTCGTGCAGCGCCGGCATGCGCTCGGCCTGGCCCCCATCCAGCGGGATCTTGACGTAGACGAAGAACGGCATGCCCGGATTCTGCGGCAGCCGGGCGCCGCGCGGTGATGCGCTACTCGTCCGACGAGCCCGTCCAGTAGGCCTGGCGCACGCCCTCGAGCTGGCGCAGCCCGTCCATCACGCGGTCGAGTTCGTCGGGGTCCACCGCCGTCGAGAACAGCCGGGCTTCGAGCTCCATCGCGTCGTCGCCCAGCGGCCGCGCCTCGACCTCGCGCACCGGGTAGGCGGCCGCCTCCAGGTACTCGACGAGTTGCTCGCGCAGCTCCGCCTGGTCATCGGGCGCGCAGACCAGCTGCACCACATAGCTGGCCTCGCCCGCGCTCTCCTTCAGCGGGCGCCGGTTGATGCGGTTGACCACCGGGCGCAGCAGCGTGTTGCTGGCCAGCACGAAGAACGTCGCGACCAGCGCCTCGGCAAGCAGGTCCGCCCCGGCGCAGGCCCCCACGGCGGCCGAGCCCCACAGCGTCGCGGCCGTGTTCAGCCCGATGACGTTTGCGCCCTCCTTCATGATGGCGCCGGCGCCAAGGAAGCCCACGCCCGAGACCACATAGGCCACGACATGAACGGCCGCGTCATGGCCGCCCAGCCGGTTCGCCATGTCGACGAACACGGCCGCCGCGACGGCCACCAGCGCGTTGGTCCGCAGGCCCGCCGTGCGCTGCCGCCATTGCCGCTCCAGGCCGATGGCCGCGCCAAGCGCGAATGCCGCGCCGACGCTGGTCACGGTGTCCAGCAGCGAAGGCAGGTTCAGGTTCTGAAAAGCTTGCATGTCTCTCCTCTTGGGGGGGGCTCAGCGTACGGGGCTTGCGTGACCGTTCACTGCCAGCCGTAGCGCCGGGCGTACCAGCCCTTGACCGACTGCGTGAGCCCCATGTAGGCCAGCAGGATCAGCGGCAGGAAGGCGAAGTACAGCGGCGGCAGCGCCTGCAGCCTGAAGTAGCCCGCCACCGGCCCCATGGGCAGGAAGATGCCCAGCGCAACGATCAGCGCCGTCATCGCCAGCAGCGGCGGCGCCGCGATGCTCTGCACGAAGGGCAGCTTGCGCGTGCGGATCATGTGCACGATCAGCGTCTGAGTCAGCAGGCCCACGACGAACCAGCCAGACTGGAACAGCGTCTGCTGCTCGGGCGTGTTGGCACCGAAGACGAACCACATCAGCGCATAGGTCGCGATATCGAAGACCGAGCTGATCGGCCCGAAGAACACCATGAAGCGCCCCAGGTCGGCCGGGTCCCAGCGCTGCGGCCGCACCAGGAACTCGTCGTCCACGCGGTCGAAGGGGATGGCGATCTGCGAGATGTCGTAAAGCAGGTTCTGAACCAGCAGCTGCAGCGGCAGCATGGGCAGGAAGGGAATGAACGCGCTGGCCACCAGCACCGAGAAGACGTTGCCGAAGTTGGAGCTGGCCGTCATCTTGATGTACTTGAGCATGTTGGCGAAGGTGCGACGACCCTCGATCACGCCCTGCTCCAGCACCATCAGGCTCTTCTCCAGCAGGATGATGTCGGCCGACTCCTTGGCCACGTCCACCGCTGAATCGACCGAGATGCCGATGTCGGCCGCCCGCAACGCCGGCGCGTCGTTGATGCCGTCACCCATGAAACCGACCACATGGCCGTTGTCGTGCAGCGCGCGCACGATGCGCTCCTTGTGCGCCGGCGTCAGCTTGGCGAAGACCTGGTGCGCCTCGACCAGCGGCCCGAGGCCCGCGTCGTCCAGCCGCTCGATCTCGGCGCCCAGCACGATGCGGCCCGGCTCCAGCCCCACGTCGCGGCAGACCTTGCGCGTGACCAGCTCGTTGTCCCCCGTCAGCACCTTGACCGCGACGCCGTGGCTCGCCAGCGCGCGCAGCGCCGGCGCGGTCGATTCCTTGGCCGGATCGAGGAAGGCGATGTAGCCGACCAGCGTCAGCGCGGCTTCGTGAAAGCCGCCGTAGGCAGTGCGGCGGGCGTCGCCGGAGAAGCTGCGGCTGGCGACGGCCACGACGCGCAGGCCCTGCTGGTTCAGCTCGGCGGTCACGGCCTTGATCTGCGCCAGCAGCGCGTCGTCCAGCACGACGCGCTGGTCGCCGCGCTCGACATGGCTGCAGACCGCCAGCACCTCCTCCAGCGCGCCCTTGCAGATCAGCAGGTGCTCGCGGTCGTCGCGCGCGACGACGACGGACATGCGCCGGCGCGCGAAGTCGAAAGGCAGCTCGTCGACCTTCTCCCATCCCGCCGGCTCGCCCAGCTCCGCGCGGCCATGCTCCAGCACGGCCAGGTCCAGCAGGTTCTTCAGCCCGGTCTGGTGGCGGCTGTTCAGCCAGGCCAGCTCCAGCACGTGCCGCGCCGGCTCGCCCCAGGCATTGGTGTGGCGCTCCAGCGCGATGCGGTCCTGCGTCAGCGTGCCGGTCTTGTCGGTGCACAGCACGTCCATCGCGCCGAAGTTGTGGATGGCCTCCAGCCGCTTCACGATGACCCGGCGCCGCGCCATCACGACAGCGCCCTTGGCCAGCGTCGCGGTGACGATCATGGGCAGCATCTCCGGCGTCAGACCCACGGCGATGGACAGGGCGAACAGCGCCGCCTCCCACCAGTTGCCCTTGGTGAAGCCGTTGATCAACAGCACCAGCGGCGCCATCACCAGCATGAAGCGGATCAGCACCCAGCTGACCCGGTTGATGCCGGCCTGGAAGGCGGTCGTGCCGCGATCCATGGCTCCCAGGCGCCGCGCCAGCGAACCGAAGAAGGTCTGGCCGCCGGTGTGCAGCACCAGGGCCACGGCCGTGCCGCTGACCACGTTGGTGCCCATGAACAGCAGGTTGTCGCGCTCCAGCGCGCTGCCCGCCCCGCCGCTGGAACGGGCGAACTTCTCCACCGGCAGAGCCTCGCCCGTCAGCGCCGACTGGCTGACGAAGAGGTCCTTGGCCGTGAGGATGCGGCAGTCGGCCGGGACCATGTCGCCCGCCGACAGCGCGACGAGTTCACCCGGCACCAGGTCGCGCATAGGCCGCTCGACACGGCGTGCGGCGACGACGCCCTGCTCCAGCGGCAGCTCGCGCCCGCGCTCGGCAGGGCGCAGCACGGTGGCGGTGTTGCCCACCATCGCGCGCAGCCGGTCGGCCGCGCGGTTGGATCGCGCCTCCTGCACGAAACGCAGCAGCGTCGACACGAGCACCATGGTGGAGATCACGACGGTGGCCTTGAGGTCATCGGTCAGCCAGGAGATCAGCGCCAATGCCGACAGCAGCAGGTTGAAGGGGTTGCGAAAGCATTGCCAGAGGTGCTGCCAGGCGGGCAGCGGCTTCTCGTGGTGGACCTCGTTGGCACCGAAGCGGCGGCGCAGCGCCAGCGCGCGCCCCTCGTCCAGGCCTTCGCTGCCGCTGCGGTAGCGCACCAGCAGTTCCTCGGCATCGCCATGCGAGGCCTGCAGAAGGGCCGTCTCTATGCCGCGCGGCAACTGCGCCGATCCCGGCTGCGGCGGCTTGTTGCCCAGGCTGACCTGCCAACGCGCGAAATGGCGCAGCAGATGGCGGCTGCGCAGGAAGTTCTCGAACAAGGTGTAGAGCGTGTGCTTCATGGGAGTCTCCAGGCCGCGCATGCGGCGGCTCGATCCGGGGTCCGGGCCGCCGGTCGGCAATGCGTGAGAAAGCGCGGGAGCGGACCTAGCCGCCGATGAACGCGAAGCAGCACATGGCCCCGGCCTGGCAGCCGGCAGCCCAGCCATCCGTGGGCAGCAGCAGGCCGGCCAGCGACGCCAGCGCGGCAATGGCCAGGCGCGGGTCGATGCCACCTCGCAGCCGGCGCAGGCGCTCGGCGAGCGCGGCCGGCGTGCGGCGGCGGGCGGGCGAAGCCGCCACGTCGGGGAAGTACTCGGGGAAGGAGCCGGTGTTCGGCCAGGTCAGCAGAGCGAAGTGCATGGGGTGCTCCTGCGCAGCGCGCAGCCGCCCCGATGCCTTCAGCAATGGCGGGGCAGGCGGCGCGCGGGGATGCGCGTCGTGAGGGATGGAAGGGGTGAGGAGAAGGTGGCGCCGGGGCGCCAACTGGGGTCTGGATCCATGGTCGACTCCTGGGTTGTCAGACGGACGGACGGCCGGATGGCGGCTGCAGCAGCGCGCTGCGCAGCCGGCGGGTCGTCCACGGGGTGAGCTGCTCGAGCCGCAGCAGCGCGCGCAGCGCCTCTTCCCGCGACGGGCTGGGCGCCGCGATGGGCGGCTTGCTGGGCGAAGTTGGGTTTCGCATGAACGCCTCCTGGTGCAAGGACGGTTCGTGCGCGGCACGGCCTGCCCCGGCGGGATGCGCCGAAGGCATGGAGCGATGGGAGTCGGAAGGTGGCGGCCCTCGCGGGCCCGCGGCGCTGACGCGCCGCCGAAGTCGGCGTCAGCGCGTCAGAGGGGCGGCGGCCATCCCGGCTCGCATCGCAGATCGACTGGCACTGTCCACGCACGGACTCCGTTGTTGAAACAGTGCGATTGTTGCATCGCAATAGCGACGGGTCAACCTCTGGCCGCGGGTTCAGGCCATGGTTCCGCGCGCCTGCATCGCGGCCCGCCAGCGCAGCAGGTGCGGATGCTCGTCGCCAGGCCTGAGCTTGACGACCCGGGCGAAGTCCACGGCGACGACGGCCGTGATGTCGGCGAGGCTGAAGCGCTGCGTGGCGATGAAGTCGCGGCCCTCGAGGTGGGCGTCCAGCATGGCGAAGAACTGCCCCAGCCTGGCCAGCCCGCGCTCGGCCAGCGCGGGGATCTGCTCGAAGCCCACAGGCCCGGGCAGCGCGCGGTGCGCCATCGCCGGGCTGCTGTTGCGAAAGGCCTCGGCCACGGCCAGCAGGCCGTCGAACTCGACGCGCCATTGCCAGGCCGCGATCTCGGCCTTCTCCAGCGGCGTGCGCCCCAGCAGCGGCGGCTCGGGGAAGCGCGCCTCCAGGTAGGCGGCGATCGCGGCGTTGTCTGTCAGCACCGCGCCCTCGTCGGTGCGCAGCGCCGGCACCGTGCAATGCGGGTTGATGCGGCGATAGGCCGCACCGAAATGCTCGCCGTTGCGCAGATCCACCTGGACGCTGTCGTGCAGCACGCCCTTCTCGGCCAGCAGGATGCGGGCGCGGCGCGGGCTGGGCGCGGTGGCGCAGTCGTAGAGCGTCATCATGGTGCGAGCTTGTCCTGTGTCCGGGTGTCGAAGTCGCCGGCCGCGTGGCGCTCATGCAGTTGGCTGGCCGGCTCGCCCCAGGTGCGGTTGACCTTGCGGCCGCGCTGCACTGCCGGGCGCCGCGCGATCTCGTCGGCCCAGCGGATGACATGGGTGTACTCGTGCACCGACAGGAAGGCTCCCGCACCGTAGAGCTGGCCCTTGGCCAGCGCGCCGTACCAGGGCCAGGTGGCCATGTCGGCGATGCTGTAGTCGTCGCCGGCCAGATAGCGCGCCTCGGCCAGCCGTCGGTCCAGCACGTCGAGCTGGCGCTTGACCTCCATCGCATAGCGGTCGATGGGGTACTCCTGCTTGGTGGGCGCATAGGCGTAGAAATGCCCGAAGCCGCCGCCCAGGAAGGGCGCGCTGCCCATCTGCCAGAACAGCCAGCTCAAGGCCTCGGCACGCGCCGCGCCGTGCTCGGGCAGGAAGGCGCCGCCGAACTTCTCGGACAAGTAGACCAGGATGGCGCCCGACTCGAACACCCGCACGGGCTCGGGCCCGCTGCGGTCCACCAGGGCCGGGATCTTGGAATTCGGGTTGGCCGCGACAAAGCCGCTGCCGAATTGCTGGCCCTCGTTGATGCGGATCAGCCAGGCGTCGTACTCGGCGCCCGCGTGGCCCAGGGCCAGCAGCTCCTCCAGCATCACGGTGACCTTGACGCCATTGGGCGTGCCCAGCGAGTACAGCTGCAGCGGGTGACGCCCCACCGGCAGCGCCTTGTCATGCGTCGGCCCGGCAACCGGGCGGTTGATGCTGGCGAACTGGCCGCCGTTGGCCCGGTTCCAGGTCCAGACCTCGGGCGGGGTGTAGGCAACGGCATCGGTCATTCAGGCATCTCCAGTCAACGTGCAACCGCGCTTGTACCCGCAGAGGGCATGGGCCTGTCGCGCCGGGGCCTTGGCGCGAGGGCGGACAATCCCGGCCATGCGTATCGATTTCATCTCCGACGTCGTCTGTCCCTGGTGCGCCATCGGCCTGTATTCGCTGGAAGCGGCCGCGGCGCGCATCCCCGGCCTGCAACTGGACCTGCACTTCCACCCCTTCGAGCTCAACCCCGGCATGGGACCGGAGGGCCAGGACATCGAGGAGCACCTGGCGCAGAAGTACGGTGCCAGCCCGGACCAGCTCGCCGGCTCGCGCCAGGCCATACGCGAACGCGGCGCGGCCTTGGGCTTCGATTTCCGCATGGAGGCGCGCAGCCGCATCTACAACACGCGCGACGCACACCGCCTGCTGCACTGGGCCGGCGAGGCCTACGGCGGCGCCGTGCAGCGCACGCTGAAGCTGGCATTGCTGAAGGCCTACTTCAGCGACGGCCGCGACGTATCCGACCCTGCCGTGCTGCTGGAGCTGGCCGGCGCTGCCGGCCTGCCCGTCCCCCAGGCGCGCGAGCTGCTGGCCGGAGACCGCTACGCCGCCGAGGTGCAGGCGGCAGAACGCCAGGTGCAGGCGCAGGGCATCAACAGCGTGCCGGCCATCATCGTGAACCAGCGCCATCTGATCCAGGGCGGACAGCCGGTCGAGGTGTTCGAGAAGCTGCTGCGCCAGTTGATGGCCGAGGCCTGAAGCGAGGTACCTGCACGTCCAAGGTGCGCCCTGGTCGATCGGCAAGGAGCCTGCTCGGGACCGGCCCGGTGCCCGGCCCCACGGCCGGACCTGAGACAATCACCACCCGTTCCCGAAGCCCGCCGCCGGCGGGCTTCTTGTTTCTCCAGAGCCCATGTTCAAGAACCTGATCACCTACCGCATCGGCGAAGGTTGGACGGCCGACGCTGAAACGCTCGCCGAACAGCTCGCCAAGGAGCCATTCCTCGCCTGCGCCCCCACCCAGCCCCTGGCCGTGGGCTGGGCGCCACCGCGCGGCATCGAGCACGCACCGCTCGTCGAGGTCGTCGACGGCCACTGGCTCATCAAGCTCAAGCGCGAGCAGCGCCTGCTGCCCTCATCCGTCGTGCAGGAGCGCATCGAGGAACTGGCCGAGCACATCGAGACCACCACCGGGCGCAAGCCCGGCAAGAAGGCCAAGAAGGACTTGAAGGAGCAGGCCACGCACGAGCTGCTGCCGCGCGCCTTCACCAAGACGTCGGCCACGCAGGTGTGGATCGCGCCCGAGCAGCGCCTGCTGTTCGTCGACGCCGGCTCCAGCAGTCGCGCCGACGAGGTCGTCACACTGCTGATCCAGGCCAGCGCGGGCCTGTCGCTGCAACTGGTGCAGACGGCCGAGAGCCCCGCCGCGGTGATGGCCGCCTGGCTGCTGGACGGCGTGACGCCCGAGGGCTTCGGCATCGAGCGCGAATGCGAGCTCAAGGGCAGCGACGAGCAGAAGCCCGTCGTGCGCTACGCCCGCCACCCGCTCGACATCGACGAGGTGCGCGCCCACCTGACCAGCGGCAAGATGCCCACGCGCCTGGCGCTGAGCTGGAACGAGCGCGTCGCCTTCACGCTGACCGAGGGCTTCGCGATCAAGAAGATCAGCTTCCTGGACCTGGCCTTCGAGGGCCGGCCCGAGGCCAGCGGGGACGAGGCCTTCGACGCCGACCTGGCGCTGGCCACCGGCGAGCTGAGCCGGCTGATCCCGGCCCTCATCGAAGGCCTGGGCGGCGAGCATGACTTCGCCGCGGCGGGCGCGGCGCCGGCGCCCGCCGCTGCCCTGCCCGCCTTGCCCGCCGCCACGCCCGAGGAAGCCCTCAGCGAGTCGCCGCCCTGGTGACCGCGAAGCCGGCGGCCGGCGGCAGATAGCCACGCGTCGCGAGCTGCCACGGCGTCAGCTCGCGCCGGTTGACCGGTTGGCCGCCGGCGAGCTGGCCGGCCGCCCATGAGGCCCGGGCCCAGTCGCGCGCGTCCAACGACTCGCGCCACGCGACCAGGGCCTGCATCAGCCCTGGCCGCAGCCAGACATCCCAGCATGCCTGCCCGGGTGAGAGACGTTTCAGGCCCATGTGCACGGCGTCGGCCAGCAGTCGCAGGCGCGCCTGCGAGGCCGCGCTGCCGCAGGCCGGCAGCAGGCCGCGCAGCAGGCGGTTGCGCGACGCGGCCTGGCCCGCATTCAGCGTCAACAGGCGCTGCACCTGCTGCAAGGCCGTGCGCACCGAGGTCGACGGCAGCGGCGCGCACAGCGGCAGCGACGGCGCGTCCATGGGGCGCGTCGCATAGGCCGGCCCCAGCATCAGCACCGCCAGGCGCAGCCATTCCAGCGGGCTCAGGCTTGACGTCGGTTCGGTCTTGCGCGCCAGCGCCCAGACCTCGTCGAAGGTGCGCCGGCCCTTGATGCGATTCACCCGCGCGGACAGCATCGCCAGGTTGGACGCGGCATAGGCGCCGTCGTTGTTGAGCCGGTCCACCGAGGCGTCGCTGCCCAGGCGGGTGCCATGCGTCAGCGGCTCTCGGGTCACCGGGCAGTGGCTGACGTCCAGGCGGCGCAGCAGCTCGACCGTCACGTCAGGCGCCACGCAGCGGCCGCGCGCGAGCGCGCCGAGCCGCAGTTGCAGCCACTTGCGCATGAAGCGGTCCTCCTGGCGCGGGCGGGCGCCATCCGCCGCGGCCGCGGCGGCAAAGCCCTCGCGCACGGCCGCCGGCCATTGCGCCTGCCAGGGCACGCGGCTGAGCTTGTGGAAGTCATGGCCCAGGCTGCGGCCCACCTCCACCGGATCGACGATGTCGATTGGAGTCACGATGTCATCCCCGAAAGGCCCGCGCGGGCGACGGCGTCTACCCGGGCGGGCACAGTGCAAATCCCGCCGCGGCACGGCTGCGGGCGGGTCGGCTCGGCCGCTCCGGGCGGCCGTCGGGGTTCAACGCCGCGGTGGCGGCGGTGCGGGCCTGAGCTCGGCGTCAGCCCAGGCCGGCGCATGCGCGGCGGGCCAGCGCCCATTGGCACGGCAGACGGTGAGCCTCAGCGGCGACAGCGGCGCGGCCAGCACCAGCATGGCACTGCCCACGGCAGCCCCGGCCACCAGGTCGGCCACGGCCGGATCGGCCTTGCCCAGCGTGCGCACGCTGCCGTCGGCCGCATCATGCCAGTGGCGCTGCAGGCCGCCATGCCCATGTTGTCGCCCCAGCGCATGCGCGCGGGCGTGGGCATGGGCGCGCACGTCGCGCAGGCGCTCGACGAGGCGCTGCACCAAGCCCAGCGCGGGCTCCAGCCAGCCATCCTGCTGGACGACGGCAGCCGGCGCCACATGCCAATGCGCCGGCCCCAGCATGCGCAGGCTGCTGCCGGACGCACCGTAGACCGGCAACGCCAGCATCAGCAGCCAGAGCAGCAGCGCGCGCATGGCCGCCCGTCAGTCAGAAACCCAGCTTCAGCGTCACGCGCACGGTGCGCGGCTCTGCGGGGTGGACATGCCGGTCGGCCACCGGCGCGGCCTCGCCCGGCAATTGGGACTCGTAGAAGTACTCGATGTCGTTGACCTTTCGATCGGTCAGGTTGAAGACGTCCACCGCCAGCTCACTGCCCGCCCACAGCCTGCGGCCGATGCGCAGGTTGGTCGTCAGCGAGGCCCGCGAGCGCACGCTGTTGTCCTCGACCAGCGCGCCGGAGCCCAGGTAGCGCCACTGCAGGCTGACCGACCAGGGGCCCACGTCGCGCAGCGTCACTGCGACGGAGCCGACCTTGTCGACCGCGTTGGGGATGCGATCACCGCCGGGGTCGAAGCCCCTGAAGCGCGCATGCGTCCAGGCCAGGTCGGCGTCGATGAGCAGCCAGGGCATGGGCACGTAGCGGTTGTTCCACTCGACGCCGCGGCGCCTGCTGGGACGGTTGGCCTCGGTGGCGCCGGCGTCGCCCACGTAGACCAGCTCGGAGTCGAAGTCCAGCCTCCACAGCGCCAGCGAGCTCTGCAGCCCCGGCAGCCATTCCGTGCGCGCGCCCAGCTCCAGGCCGCGCGCCGCCACCAGCCCGGGCACCTTGTCGACGGCTTCGCCGGTCTTCGGGTCCACGGTGGTCGTCGTGCCGCGCGCGTCGTTGCTGTGGAAGCCGCGGCCGGCGTTGAGGAAGAACTCGGTCTTGGCCCAGGGGCCGGCGATGAGCGCGAACTTCGGCGACAGCAGGTGGGCCGAGCTGCGGCCGGAGTTGGCGGCCTCGGCGAGACTGTTCACCCTGAAGCGCGCCTGGTCGGCGCGCAGGCCCACGATGCCGCGCAGCCATGGCGCCAGCTCGACGCTGGTCTGGCCATAGACGCCCCCCTGCGTCTGTCGCACCTCGTCCTCGCGCGTCGTCGCCGTGATACGGCGCTCGACGGTGTCGAACAGCCCGACGCGGATGCGGTCGTGGCGCAGCTGCACGCCCAGCTCCGTCTGGGCCGGCAGGCCGCCCAGGCGGTGCTCGAACGTGCGACTCGCGTTGAAGCCGTAGACGCGGCGCCGGTCCCGCTGCAGGAACTGGTCGCCCTCCTCGGGGCGCTCCATCGCATAGGTGAAGTTGGAGTACAGCTTGAGGCGGTAGTCCAGCACGTAGGCCGCCACGCGCGTGGCGGCGCCGTCGGCCACGCGATGCCATTCGCCGGACAGGCTGCCGCGCCGGGTCTCGCCGCCGTCGCTCGTGTCGATGGCGTCGAAGCGGCCAAAGGGCCGGCCGTTGTAGCGGCCCGCGGCGATGAGGCGCTCGGGCACCTGGTCGGTCGACGTCCATTTCGCGTCGTAGCCCATCAGGCTGGCGCTCCAGCCCTCGGCACGCGTGCCGCCAGACAGCGTCAGCACGCCGTTGTGCTTGCGCAGCTGCTCGGGCAGCGTCCACGGCCCGTCGTTGTGCTGCACCTCGACGGCGCCCAGCAGGTTGAGCCCCTGGTCCAGCCTCGTGGAGGCGGCGCCGACGAAGCGCTGGAACTGGCGCTGCCCCAGCGTCAGCGCGGCGAAGCCCTGGTCCAGCGTGTTGCGGTAGGCGATGTCGGCCGAGCCGGCGGCGGAGAAATCGCCGTTCCTCGCGAAGTAAGGCCCCTTGCGGTAGTCGATGCGATCGACCAGTTCGGGGATCAGGAAGTTCAGGTCCGAATAGCCCTGGCCGTGGCCATGCGTGGGCATGTTGACCGGCAGGCCGTTGACGGTGGTCGCGAAGTCGGTGCCATGGTCGAGGTTGAAGCCACGCAAGAAGTACTGGTTGGCCTTGCCGTCGCCCGAGTGCTGCGTGACGATGACGCCGGGCACGAACTCCAGCACCTCGCCGGGGCGCAGCGCGGGGCGGCTCTTCAGCAGCTCGGCGCGGATGCTGCCCTGGGACGCGGCGTCGGAGCTGCCGACGGCGTTGTCGTAGTGGCGGCCGCTGACCTCCACGCGCTCCAGCTCGGCCACCGCGCTGGCGGCGGGCTCGGGCTGGCCCTGGGCGGACAGCGCCAGCAGGCCGGCGCCGGCCAGCAGCGCCGGCTTGAACGCCATGGCGGGTCGTGGAGACGCCGGGGCCAAGCCCCGCGCTTGCCGGCACCGCGGCGAACGGATTCCTGTCATTGGTGTTGTTCTCGAATAGGCCTGCGGCGCAGGCACGGGCACGCCCGTCGCTTCACGCGGGGTGGAACAAGGAACGGGGATGGGCGCAGGCGGCGCCGGGGATCAGCCGCGAGGCGGCGCCAGCGGCGGCGCGACCACACGGTCGCGCCAGTCGAAGGCGAAGGCGGCGGGAGGGTCGCTGCCCGGACGCGCCATCAAGGCCGGCACCGCCGGCAGCCAGGCCAGGAAGGCCGTGGCACTGCCCTGACGGCCATCGTCCGCCGCGTCGCCGACGTCGAGCGCGTCATGCGTCTGGGCCGAATGCGCGTGGAGGATGCCGCCGTGCTGGTGCATCGCGGCGGCCGGCCCGCGGCTCGCCAGCCACGTGAACTTGGGCCCGCTCAGGCGCGGGTCATGGGCTGCATGCAGACGCTCCAGCGCGGCCCGCAGCGGCTGGCCCAGCAGCGACAGCGCCGCAGCCTGCCATGGTGCCGCCGCCGACGTCCCCGTGTGCACATGGCGATGCCCCTGCACCCCGGCCACCAACTGCACCACGCCCTGCAGCGGCAGCACCAGGACCAGCATCACGAGGAGGCCGGCACGGGTGCGGTTCAGCAGCGAGGACAGAAAGGGCGGCAGGGGCATGGGTCGAAGGGGCGGCAGCCGGCGCCTTGCAGACACCACGCGGACAAAACCCGTCGTGCATCGTCGTCCGCCCGGATTGCCGGCGTGTGACACGCACGGCCCGGCCCTTGGCCGGACGGGAACCCCGCCCGCCGGGTCACCAGCTGGTGAACGGCCTCACGGCGAGGTTGGCGTTGACGTAGCGCGAATCACCCGTGACCTCCTCGCCCAGCCAGGCCGGGCGCTCGAAGGCCTGGTCCTCGGACTGCAGTTCGATCTCGGCCACCCGCAGGCCCGCGTTGGCGCCCAGGAACTCGTCGACCTCCCAGCTCATGCCCGCGTGCTCGCACAGGTGGCGGATCTTCTCGACCACCGGCCCATCGCACAGCGCCAGCAGCGCCTGCGCGTCGGCCGCCGGAATCTCGTACTCGAACTCGGCACGGGTCGCGCCGCGGGTGGCGCCCTTGATGGTCAGGAAGGCGCGTTCGCCCGCCAGGCGCACGCGCACCGTGCGCGCGGGGTCGCGGCTGAGGTAGCCCTGGCTGAAACGGGTCTGCGCCGAGGCCGGTTGGCGCCAGCTCTCGCCGACGACGAGGAATTTGCGTTCTATTTCTATGCCCATGGTGCCTCGATTGTCGATGCGCGGTCAGCCGGGCACGTAGTGGTCGGCCAGCAGCGCGGCGAACAGCCCGAACAGGTAGACGATGGAGAACCGGAAGGTCGGCATGGCCCGGCGCGCGTCCCGCCTCAATCGCCAGGCATGGCCGATGAAGTGCAGGCCCAGCGCAGATGCGGCCACGAGGTAGAGCGGCCCGCTCATGCCGATGGCAACCGGCAGCAGGCTGATCGGCAGCAGGGCCACGGCGTACAGGAGCACTCGGGTGGCCGTGAACGGCACGCCATGCGTGACCGGCAGCATCGGCACCTCGGCCTTGGCGTAGTCGTCACGGCGATGGATGGCCAGGGCCCAGAAATGCGGCGGCGTCCAGACGAAGACGATGAGGAACAGCAGCAGCGCGCCGGCGTCGACCCGGTCCGTGATCGCCACCCAGCCGAGCAGCGGCGGCGCTGCGCCTGCTGCCCCGCCGATGACGATGTTCTGCGGCGTCGCATGCTTGAGAAAGCGGCTGTAGACCACCGCGTAGCCGAGCAGCGAGGCCAGCGTCAGCAGCGCGCACAAGGGGTTGGTAAAGGCCAGCAGCAGCGCCATGCCCGTCGCGCCCAGCGTCGCGGCGAACAGCGCGACGGCGCGCGTCCCCAGCGCCCCACGCGGCAGCGGCCGGCCGCGGGTGCGCGCCATCAAGGCGTCGAGCCGCCGGTCGACGAGGTGGTTGATCGCGGCTGCCGCGCCGGCCACCAGCGCAATGCCCGTCACGCCGAACAGCATCGGCCGCCATGGCACCGGGCCATGCGACGACAGCAGCATGCCGACGACAACCGTGAAGGTCATCAGCGCCACGACCCTCGGCTTGGTCACCTCCAGATAGTCACGCCAGCGCGGCCTGGTGGCCGGCGGCGACTTCGAGAGCTCGACGGCGGCCATGGCTGCGCCCTGCCGCTACTTGAAGAACAGCAGCCGGCTGACCAGCGTGTGGTTGGCCTCGGACGCCATCAGCCCCACGAGCACCAGCAGCGCCAGCGGCGGCAGCAGGATGGCGCAGATCAGCGCCAGCCGCTCCCAGGCCATGTGCATGAAGACGGCCACGATGAGACCGGCCTTGAGCAGCATCAGGACGACGATCAGGCTCCAGCGCAGCAGCCCCTGGACGTGGAAGAAGTCGACCAGGTAGGACATCGTGCTGAGCACGAACAGCAGCAACCAGACCTTGAGGTACAGGCCTATGGGGTGTTGTTGTTGAGGATGTTGCGGGGAGTTGACCGGAGCGCTCATGCTGCACCTCATGCATCTCACCAGAGATAGAAGACCGCGAAGATGAAGACCCAGACCAGGTCGACGAAGTGCCAGTACAGGCCGGCAATCTCGACGATCTGGTAGTTGCCGCGTTTCTCGTAGAAGCCGCGCAGCAGCCTTGTCGCGACGACGCTGAGGTAGATGACGCCGGCCGTCACGTGCAGGCCGTGGAAGCCCGTGATCATGAAGAAGCTGGCCCCGAACTGGGCCGCGCCCATGGGGTTGCCCCAGGGGCGCACGCCTTCGAGGATGAGCTTGGTCCATTCGAAGGCCTGCATGGACACGAAGGTGACGCCGAAGGCGGCTGTCGCGAGCATCAGCAGCGCCGCCTTCCTGCGGTTGCGCTGGTAGGCGAAGTTCACAGCCATGGCCATCGTGCCGCTGCTGCTGATCAGCACGAAGGTCATGATGGCGATCAGCAGCAGCGGCAACTCGGCGCCGCCGACGCGCAGCGAGAACACCTCGCTGGTGTTGGGCCAGGGCACGGTGGTCGACGCGCGCACCGTCATGTAGCCGGTCAGGAAGCTGCCGAAGATGAAGGTGTCGCTGAGCAGGAAGATCCACATCATCACCTTGCCCCAGGCGACGTGGAAGGCCTGGCGGTCGGACGACCAGTCGGCCACCAGGCCGCGCAGGCCGGCGAGCGGGGCCTGCGAGGTGGCGTTGGAGGGGATGGCGCTCATGGCGGTGCTCCTCGTCAGCGGCTGCCGCATATCCGGGCGGCGACCTCCGGGTCCAGGGTGCCCAAGGCGGTGAACAGCACGACCCAGACCGCCAGCAGGAAGTGCCAGTAGCGGGCGCACAGCGCGATGCGCCAGGCCGCCGCGTCCGGCGCGCGCAGCACCCAGGCCCAGGCCAGCAGCCCACCCAGCACATGCAGCCCATGCAGGGCCGTCAGCACGTAGAAGAAGCTGCCGGCCGGGTTGCCTGTGAACGACACCCTGGCGCCGAGCAAGGCTGCCCAGGCCCAGGCCTGGCAGGCGACGAAGAGCAGCGCGCAGGCGCCACCGGCCAGCAGCGGCGCCCGCGACGCGTGGCCGCGCTGCGCGCGCCGCGCGGCCTGCTGCAGCAGCAGGCTGCCCGCCACCAGGCTCGCCGTGCTGAGCCAGAGCTGCCAGGGCAGGCCGATGGCGACAGCGTCGCTGGCGCTCAGCCGCATCACATAGGCCACGCCGAACAGCGAGAACAGCGTCGTCGCGACGGCCATGAAGACCCACAGCCCGACGCTTTGTGCCGCTCCCGGCCGCACGCGCCATTGCAGCGCGGCCGGTACCGGCAGTGCGCCGGCGTTCATGCCGGCGCTCCCTTGGAAACGCCGCCCGGGACCGGATGTTCCTCGGGCTCCAGGCCGCCGGCAGCGGCCGGCGCATTCTGGGCGATGAAGTCCTCGGCCGCGCCGGGCACGCTGTAGGCATAGGCCCAGCGATGCACCACCGGCAGCACCGGCCCCCAGTTGCCATGCGCCGGCGGCGTCTGCGGCGTGAACCATTCCAGCGACGCGGCGCGCCAGGGGTTGGGTCCGGCCCGACGGCCGCGGAAGACGCTCCACACCAGGTTGAAGACGAACACCAGCTGCGCGGCGCCGACGACCAGTGCGACGATGGTGATGAAGGCGTTCAGCTCATGCGCCGACTGCGGGATGAACTTGTAGCCGTCGAAGTTGTAGTAGCGCCTGGGCATGCCCAGCACGCCGAGGTAGTGCATGGGGAAATAGATCAGGTAGGTGCCGATGAAAGTGGTCCAGAAGTGCAGCTGGCCCAGCCTGTCGTCCAGCATGCGGCCGCTGATCTTGGGGAACCAGTGGTAGATCGCGCCGAACACCACCAGCAGTGGCGCCACGCCCATGACCATGTGGAAATGGGCAACGACGAAATAGGTGCCCGACAGCGGGATGTCGACGCTCACGTTGCCGAGGAAGAGCCCGGTCAGCCCGCCGGCCAGGAAGGTCAGCAGGAAGGCCAGCGTGAACAGCATGGGCACCGACAGGTGTATGTCGCCGCGCCACAGCGTCAGCACCCAGTTGTAGACCTTGATGGCCGTGGGCACCGCGATGATCAGGGTGCTGGTCGCGAAGAAGAAGCCGAACCAGGGGTTCATGCCGCTCACGAACATGTGGTGGGCCCAGACGACGAAGCTCAGCGCGCCGATGATGACGATGGCCCAGACCATCATGCGGTAGCCGAAGATGGCTTTGCGCGCGTGCACGCTGATGAGGTCGGACACGATGCCGAAGGCCGGCAGCGCGACGATGTAGACCTCGGGGTGGCCGAAGAACCAGAACAGGTGCTGGAACAGCAGCGGGCTGCCACCCTTGTAGCCGGCCAGCTGCCCCATGGACACCAGGGCCGGCATGAAGAAGCTGGTGCCCAGCGTCTTGTCGAGCAGCATCATGACGCCGCTGACGAACAGCGCCGGGAAGGCCAGCAGCGCCAGTACCGTGGCGGTGAAGATGCCCCACACCGACAGCGGCATGCGCAGCAGCGTCATGCCCTCGCAGCGCGCCTGCAGCACGGTCGTGACGTAGTTGAGGCCGCCCATCGTCGTCGCGACGATGAAGATCAGCAGCGAGACCAGCATCAGGATGATGCCCCAGTCATGGCCCGGCGTGCCGGGCAGGATGGACTGCGGCGGATACAGCGTCCAGCCCGCACCGGTGGGGCCGCCGGGCGCGAAGAAACTGGCCATCAGCACCACCACCGACAGCAGGTAGACCCAGAAGCTCAGCATGTTCATGTAGGGGAACACCATGTCCCGGGCGCCCACCATGAGCGGGATCAGGTAGTTGCCGAAGCCACCGAGGAAGAGCGCCGTCAGCAGGTAGATCACCATGATCATTCCGTGCATGGTGACGAACTGGTAGTAGCGCTCCGGCGTGATGAAGGCGAAGTGGCCGGGGAAGCCGATCTGCAGCCGCATCAGGTTGGACAGCAGCACGCCGACCAGGCCCACGAGGATGGCCGTGCTCGCGTACTGCACGGCAATGACCTTGTGGTCCTGGCTCCAGACGTACCTGGTGATGAAGCTCGTCGGCGCGTGGTCTTCGGCGGCATGGTCGCTGCTCATGGCTGGCCTCCGTCAGTGAGCGGCCTGGATGTAGGCCACCAGCGCGTCGAGCTCGTCGTCCTTGATGTCGAGCTTGGGCATCAGCGGCTGGAACCCCTTGACCGTCCTGGACTGCGGCTCGAGGATCTTGTGCCTCAGCGCCGCAGCGTCCATCAGCGCGGTGGAGCCGTCGGCGAAGGTCTCTGTCTTGCCGAACAGTCCCTTCCAGGTCGGGCCGACGATGGTGCTGCCATCGACCGAGTGGCAGCCCACGCAGCCCTTGCTCTGCGCCAGCGCCTTGCCGCGGGCCACCAGGTCGATCGCAGCGGTCTGCACCGGGGCGGCCGGCGCCAGCATCGCGGCGAAGGTCGGCTGCGCGCCCAGCCAGGCCTTGAAGGCCGCCTCGTCCTCGACCACCACGGTGCCGCGCATATTCGGATGGCCGATGCCGCAAAGCTGCGCGCACATCGCCTCGAAGCGCCCGGCGACCGTCGGTGTGAACCAGAAGCTGCTGACCTGGCCGGGCACGATGTTCATGCGCGCGCGCATCGGCGGCACGAAGAAGTCGTGCAGCACGTCGTTGGAGCGCGCCAGCACCCTGACCGGCCGGTTCAGCGGCAGGTGGACCTCGTTGCCGTTGATCACGATGTTGGCGCGCGCCGCCGCGTCATCGGGGTCCAGCCCTATGGGATTGCTGCTGCTGACGAAGCGGGCGTCGCTGGCGCCGAGCTTCTCGGCCGCGCCGACGAAGCGGAAGCGCCACTGCCATTGCTGGCCGACCACCTCCAGCAGCAACGCGTCGGGCGGTGGCTTGATGTAGCTTGCATAGACCACCAGCCCCGGCGTCAGCAGCGCGGCGATGCCGACCGCCGTGACGCCGATCAGCCAGAGCTCGAGGCGCCTGTTCTCGGGCTGGTAGGCGGCGCGCCGGCCGGCGCGATGTCGAAAGCGCAGCAGGCAGTAGACGATGAACAGGTTGATGACGACGAAGAAGATGGCGGTGATGACCAGCGTGATCGTCAGCGTATCGTCCATCTGCCGCCAGTTCGACGCCAGCGCCGTGGTCCACCAGGGGCTGAGGACGTGGAACAGCAGCGAGCCGCCGATGATGGCGAGCAGTGCGATGACCATCCACATGAGCGGCCGCTCCTCGTGACGGGTAGGCTCTATGTCGCCGCCGGCGCACGGCTGAGCTGGCGGTAGACCAGCGCGGCGATGACGCCGAAGGCCAGTTGCCCCAGGAAAGTGGCCTCGCCGCGCATTTCAGCGAACCACGGGAACAGCGCCGCCAGCACGTAGAAGTTCACGAAGTAGACGACGACACCGAACACGTAGCCGATGACCTGCGTCATGGCGAGGCTGTTCTCGCAGCGCAGGGCGGCGATGGTGATGCCGATGACCAGGCCCGAGACCGCACCCAGGCTGTAGTGGATCAGCAGCGCAGTGACGACGACGCCGAGGTCGAACGCGGAGGACTGCAGCACCTGGCGGCCCAGCACCAGCGCGGCCACCTTGTGCGACGTGGCCCAGGAGTTGCCGTCGCCGAACAGCAGCGGCCAGCACAGGTCCAGCACCATCAGCACCGCTCCTGCGGCGAGGCCCGCCACGACGGCTGCCGACCAGTCGGGCGTACGCCATGCCCGGTGGTGTGATTGCAGATGAAGCTCCATGACTGCCTCCTTCTTTCCTGACGCCCGACCTTTGCGGCAGGCCGGGATGCCCCGCTCTTCGCCTTCAGGACCGGCTTCTGGGCGCGAAGCCGGCGGCGCGCGAGCGCGGCGCGGTGGCCGTCGTCAGGGAGCACCCCTGCACGACGGCGCCTGCGCAGCGTTTCAAACGCCTGCGCGACAGGGAGATGCCCATCCTCGTGCGCAGGGTGTCCAGCGCAGGCAGCGGCATGGCTACATGCGCGACGCCCGCATCGTCAAGGGTCGGAACGCGCGCGCACCCGGACCGGGCCCGCGCGAACGGCAAAGCGCTCCCGGCACCACGCGTACTTGCGACGCTTGGCAACCGCAGATGGGTGCGAGGCTTCACCGCAACCTCCTGTGACTCACGAACGTGAGACTAGGTCGTGTTGCTAGGTTTTATACACCTGCCCCGAGGGGGTCGCAACGGCGCAACGGCGCGACCCACAGGACGCGGGGGTGGCCGGGCGGCCACGCTACTCGTTCGATTCCGCAGGATCCTGGCGCCCGCCGTCCGCTGGCACATGACGCAGAGCCTGAGCCGCTGCCTCGCGCAGCTTGTCCTTTTTGCTCTTGCGCGTCGTGCTCTTGATGCCGCCCGTGGCCTGAGCCTCGGTCGCCACGGCCTGCGGCTCGAAGCCGGCCAGCCGCTCGCGCGGCACGCGCTCGCCCTGGCGCTTCTCGATGAGGCGGAAATGGCTCTCAGCGTTCTCGGCACTGTCCGCGCAGATGAAGCTGACGGCCGTACCTTGCGCGCCCGCGCGGCCGGTGCGGCCGATACGGTGGGTGTAGTCGGCCGCGGAGCGCGGCAGTTCGTAGTTGACGACGGCGTCCAGCGCGTCGACGTGCAGGCCGCGCGCGGCCACGTCGGTAGCCACCAACACCTTGACGCCGCCGGCCTTCAGCGCCGCAAGCACGTCGCGGCGCGCGCCCTGGCTCAGCTCGCCATGCAGCACGCCGGCCTTGAAGCCATGGGCGAACAGCTTGTCCGACACCAACTCGGCCGTGTAGCGGCTGGCGACGAAGACCAGCACCCGCTCCCAGCCCGCGTCGCGCAGCAGCTGGCGGAGCGCAGGCAGGCGCTGGGCGCGGTCGAGCTGGATGGCACGCTGCGTGATCTGCGGCGGCGCCTCCTCGATGTGGATGTGCACCGGGTCGCGCAGCAGTTGCCCCGCCAGTGCCTGCACGGCGGCCGGGAAGGTGGCGGAGAACAGCAGCGACTGGCGCTGCGCCGGCAGGAGCGCCAGCACGCGCTGCAGCTCCTCGGCGAAGCCCTGGCCCAGCAGGCGGTCGGCCTCGTCCAGCACCAGGCATTGCACGCCGGAGAGTTGCAGGCCGTTGTGCGCCAGCAGGTCCAGCAGGCGGCCGGGCGTGGCGACCATCACGTCGCAGCCACCGCGCAGCGCCATCAGCTGCGGGTTGATGGACACGCCGCCAAAGGCCAGCGCGACCTTGGGCCGGTGCAGCAGCAGCGCCGCCAGCTCGCGCAGCAGTCCGGCCGTCTGCGCGGCCAGTTCTCGGGTGGGCGCCAGCACCAGCGCGCGCGGGCCCGGCCGCGGTGGCGCGGACACCAGCCGCTGCAGCAGCGGCAGCGCGAAGGCGGCGGTCTTGCCGGAGCCGGTCTGCGCCAGTGCCAGTACGTCGGCACCGGCCAGGATGGGAGGCAGTGCTGCCGCCTGCACGGCAGTAGGGGCGTGATAGCCCTGGTCGCGCACGGCGCGCAGCAGGGCGGGCGACAGGCCCAGTGAAGCGAAGGACATAACTGAAGATTTTGCGGGATGGACCGATCGAGCGAGGCGAGCAGCCCTGTCCCCGCTGACTAGAAAAGCGGCTGCTGATCGCCCGCAAGCTGGCCGGCGGCGCGCGCCTCGATGAGCAGCAGACGCCGCTTGGTCTCGATGCCACCGGGCGCCGAAAAGCCGGTGGGTTCGCCGCCCGCGCCCATCACGCGGTGGCAGGGCACGATGGGCGGAAACGGATTGTCGCCCTCGGCACGGCCCACGGCGCGCGCGGCGCCGGGCTGGCCCAGGGCGGCGGCGATCTCGCCGTAGGTGCGGGTCTGTCCAGGCGGGATGGCGCGGGTCAGCGCATGGACCAGGCGGCGGAACTCGGGGATGCCACGCTCGTCGAGGACGATGTCGCGCAGGTCGGGCACCTCCCCGGCCAGCAGCGCGCGTATGCCGTCCACGGCCTGGGCGATGTGGGGCGGCAGCACCATCGTCGGCTGGGCCCCCGGATGATGCTGCCGCAGCCGCGCCGGGCTGGCCTCGGGCAGCAGCGAGGCGACGATGCCACGCTCGCTCCAGACCAGGCCGCAGCGGCCCAGCGCCGTATCGAAGCCGTGACTCCAGAGAGGCTCGCCGGGCGGCAGGACGGAGCCGGTGCTGTCCATGGGGCTCTCTTGCGTCAGGCCGCGACGGCCAGGCCCGACAGCCGGGCCGCGGTCGCACGCCGGGCGACCTCGCGCGGTGCCAGCGCCTTGAGGCGGTGGTCGCTCCACACCTGACGCCAGCGGCGCGCGCCAGGCATGCCGTTCCACAGGCCCAGCGCATGGCGCATCGCATGCGACCAGGCGCGGCCGGCCGCGTGGAGACGGTCCAGATAGGCCAGCCATTGCTCCTCGACCTGCTCGCGGCTGGCGGCCGGGTCGGCCGCACCGAAGAAGCGCGAGTCCCATTGCGCCATGCTCCAGGGCTCGTGATAGGCCTCGCGGCCGATCATGACGCCGTCCAGCACCTCGAGTTGCGCGGCGATCTGGTCTGCCGTCTTCAAGCCGCCGTTGATGGCAATGGTGAGCTGCGGGAACTCATGCTTGAGCCGCTCCACCAGCTCGTAGCGCAGCGGCGGGATCTCGCGGTTTTCCTTGGGGCTGAGCCCCTGCAGCCAGGCATTGCGGGCATGCACGATGAAGACCTCGCAGCCGGCCTCGGCGACGGTGGCGACGAAGTCGCGCACGAAGTCGTAGCTCTCGATCTTGTCGATGCCGATGCGGTGCTTGACAGTGACGGGCAGCGCCGTCGCGTCGCGCATGGCCTTCACGCAGTCGGCCACCAGCTGCGGCTCGGCCATCAGGCAGGCGCCGAAGGCGCCCTTCTGCACGCGCTCGCTGGGGCAGCCGCAGTTCAGGTTGACCTCGTCATAGCCCCAGCGCTCGGCCAGCCGCGCGCTGGCGGCCAGGTCCGCGGGCTCGCTGCCGCCCAGTTGGAGCGCGACCGGGTGCTCCTCGGCGTTGAAGTCCAGGTGGCGCGGCTGGTCGCCATGCAGCAACGCGCCCGTCGTCACCATCTCGGTGTAGAGCAGCGTGTGGCGGGTGATGAGCCGGTGGAAGTAGCGGCAATGCCTGTCGGTCCAATCCATCATGGGCGCGACCGACAGGCGCCATGGGCTATAAGCCATTGATTTTTCTAGGAAAACCGGCATTTTCAAACTCTTGTCGTAGCACGAAAGTGCCCGTTTTGGCCCTGGGAAGCACTTTCTGACTGCTACGCTAGTGCTACGACCAAGCCAAGGATGGCTTTTTCGTAGCAGTCTCATCCAGGGAGGCCCAAGGGGCATGGCGTCAATTATCCAGCTGAACGGCAAATGGCGTGCTCAGGTGCGCCGATCCGGCGCACCGACGTACACCAAGACTTTTGCGACAAAGGCCCTCGCCGAAAGCTGGGCGCGCCAGGTCGAAATCGACCTTGAGGCCGGACTTGCCGGCCTGGTCTCACCGACGTCCAAGACGACGGTAGCCGACCTAGTCAAGCGCTATACCGACGAGGTCTCCAAGGCCAAGCCGTTTGGAAAGAACAAGGCCTGGACACTGAACCGGATCGCAGACCACAAAACCGGTCTGGGCTCAGTCCAAGTTAGCTCGCTGACGGCCGAGCGCATCGTCAAGTACATCGTCGACGATCGCCGGGTGAAGGGCGTCACGGCTTCAATCGACCTGACTTATCTGGGCTCGGTGCTGAAGGTGGCCAGGTCCATGTGGCGCATCCATGCCCCCCGAGGCGTGGTTGAAGACGCCCGCGATGCGCTGTCACACATGGGCATGCTGGCGCGGAGCAACGAACGCGACCGCCGGCCAACCCGAGCCGAGCTCGACGCGCTGCGGGCGTGGTTCCTCGTCGCTGAGGTTGAAGCTGTGCTTGAGGTACAGCAGGCTGGCCATCAAGCGCAGCCCCAGGCGCGGCCGCCCGGCGGGGCTCACGCCGCCGCCGCTCACCACCGGTGCCGCGCC
>Ga0213878_10000135_pt1 | contig 35308 bp, 31 predicted proteins | sample VelepicoBEBS_R02_FD_161053 | JGI IMG/M metagenome (GOLD analysis project Ga0213878, IMG submission 161053) | Vellozia epidendroides bulk soil microbial communities from rupestrian grasslands, the National Park of Serra do Cipo, Brazil - BS_R02 | ecosystem: Environmental > Terrestrial > Soil >... | reverse complement strand
TGGCGACCGACAGTTAACAGGCAGTATCCCGGAACTGGCCGCTTATGAGATCGCTGGCGGTGTTCCCTCGTTGATCTCATTCGAACATGCCGATGCACTGTTTCAGGGGATGAACCTTCTCAGCCCGCGTAAATTACAGACACTGCTCTGCGCCAGCCATTCGGTTAAAACCAACCGGGTAATGCTCTATCTTGCCCGGCGCAATGCGCATCCTTATTTTCGGTATCTCGATCAAAGCGGTATAGAAACAGGTACGGGAAAGCGGCAAATCGTTCCCGGCGGCTGGCTGGAGCCGGATTATCAAATCACCGTTCCCCGCGCATTTAAACCGGAAGGAGTCGAAGATGGATCTGCGTGATAGTTATGCTCGACAGGTCAGGCTATTAATGGCTGCGCTGCCGCATGTGGCAAAGGAGTCTTGCTTCGCTCTGAAAGGCGGCACAGCAATCAATTTGTTTGTACAGAATTTCCCTCGCCTGTCGGTAGATATCGATCTGGCGTATAAGGCCTATGCGGATCGCGATACCGATCTGGCTGCCATCAATGACGCCTTGATGCGTATTACTGAATCACTGAACGGCAGACCGGGGATCACCGCTATCCGGCAGGAGAACAAAGCGGATGAAAAGCGCATTATTGTTAACACTGCTGATGCGCAGATAAAGATTGAAGTCAGTCCGGTCTGGCGTGGGCTGCTGTTGCCTCCGGCAGAAATGCCAGTGTGCGAACAGGTGGAAATGGAGTATGGCTTCACCACCATGAATGTCGTTTCGCTGGCGGATCTTTACGGCGGTAAAATCTGCGCCGCACTCGACCGCCAACATCCGCGCGATCTGTTTGATGTGCTGAATATGCTGGAGAAACCGGGGCTGACGCGCGAGATTTTTGACGGTTTTCTTTGCTATCTGGCAGGGCATCCCCGCCCTATCGCCGAATTGCTGGCTCCGAACTGGGATACAGCACGGATCGCCACGCTGTACGCTCAGGAATTTTCGGGTATGACGCAGCGGGAAACGTCGCTGGAATCGCTTCTGTCGGTAACGACCTTGCTGCCGCAGACGCTGAAGTCGCACCTTACGGAGCGGGATCGCCAGTTTTTGCTCAGTTATAAGCAAAATACCCCTGACTGGTCGCTGTATCGCTATCCTGAAATTCAATACCTACCGGCTATTCGCTGGAAGCTGCGTAATCTGGCAGTGCTGAAGGACAAGAATCCGGCCAAGTATGCGGCAACAGTGAACAAGTTAGAAGGAGTTCTGGAGCAGTCTTTTTAGCTCTGGTTCTGAGAGATTGAATTGAGTCATGATGTTTGGTTATCTCAACTTCTTCATGGCCATATCTCAAAAACTGATTAAAATATTTATGTAACTCAATAAATAATAATCAATATCGTAAAATATTAACTCAAAAGCGCCTCATTCGACATCTCAACTAAAAGCTCAATGCAGGGGTGACTGATCAACCTCCTACAAGCGAGGTGGGTATGTTGTTCACACCGTTATATGTGAACCTCAGATTTTGCCCATCTGAGCAATGCCTCTTCAACTATCCCCGCAGGCAAAAATTCCTGCTCCAGACGACCACGCGGCGAGCGGGTCAAGTAACGATAAAAATCGGCCTCTTCATTAAGCAAGCCATCAGGCATTGCTTGCTGCGCTTTTACCGGTTCAGGAACGGCGCTATGGCTGGCATATTGCTCAAACAACTCACGGTTCATAAGCAGAACATCAAGCGTCGGGCGACAGCACCTGGCTCTCGCCAGCATCAGTAGCCCCCAGCTATCCATGTCCCCCCAATAGGCAACGCGTTTTTCATCCAGAACAGAGCTGGATAACCATTGCACGTCAAGGCCACACCCTAAGATCGCGATAGTGTCAGATAACGCTGGAAGTTGATGCAGACACTGTTCATTTTCAATCACCAGCACACGCGACGCGGGCAATGTCGTTTCCGCCAGTTCCGCTGTCGTCACCCGGCATTTTTTAAAAGGGAGCAATCCGGGCGATAATGGCACAACCAAAACCCAGTGGCTGGACTCATCAAAAGCATCAAGAAAGGTGGTTAACCCCTGCTCGCTGGCTTCGCCGGAAAAACGCACGTCCAGCAGTCGGGTTAATAATGAAATATTATTCTCGATAAATTTGGTATCCACCCCTTGCCCGGAAAGCAGCCTTAACGGCAGCCCTTTTGCGCAACCGGGCTCTAATCGGCAGGCCAGCCTGGCGGCGCTGATGATGTCCTGCGGGCTTTTGTGCCGCCAGAGTGAACGATGGCTGACCAACAGCGGATGAAAAATAGGGTCAACCTGCTCAATAATTCCCTCCAGCAAGCGGAATTCCCGGCTCACCGCTTGATCCGCTGCGGCGCAGATCCAGTCAGAAGGGCCATTCAGGATCCAGCGCAGCGGCATTGAGACCGGTCCGTCGCTCGCCCGATAACTGACCTCTCCCCAGTCCACACGCCCAACCGCGACTTGCCGCCATAACTGCACGTGTTGTAAAACGCGCTGAGGCTGCTCTGCGAATATTTTCGCGGAAGGTTTGCCAATGGTCAGACAGAGCGGCCAGTTACCGGGTGGAAGTAAACGCTCGGCCCGGAGCTTTGCGTTATCCCACTGCCGGGCAAGCTTTTCACGCAGTTCATCAGGAGAATACATTTACGCGTTCTCCCGTCGTCGGGAGTGTTGCTCAAGCTCTTCCCAGCTCAGCGAAGCCATATTTGAATCCTGACCGCGCCGATGTACGACAATCGCCGACCGGGTATGGTCACGCAACAGGCGCATTTCCTTATTGGGGGTGATAAATACGGCATGTAAGCCAAATTCTCTGAGCGCGGCAATAATCCTGCCCGCCACGGCATGAGAACTGCGGGAGAAGGCTTCATCAAGGATAATCGTGCCGAAAAGAGGATAACGGCTCCCCGCAGGACAAAGCGCATAGCTAAGTGATGCGGTCAATACGTAAGACGCGATAATCTCTTTTTCTCCGCCGCTACCGCCCTGCGAGCCGGTACGTGACTCAATCACATTTCCGCTCTGACGATCCATCACCGACACGGCGAACTCCAGACGAAAGCGGGGATCCAGCAGCGCCTTCGCCCCCAGGGTACGGTTTCGTTCACAGGCATCCCGTAGTTGCGCCACCAGCACCTGCAAAGCCTTATAATGGCTCTCGCCGTTATCATCAACAAACCGGGCGGTATTTAGCTGACGCTGCGCTTTTTCAAGCGTGCGCAGGCTTTCATGGACAACTTTTTTGGTATCCAGACGCAGGTAGCGATCCGGCTGAAAATCGACCCTGAACATGGTTTCATTGAGTTCGCTGAGTCGCGCTTCAATCACTAACACCTCATGATCGATATGGCTGAGCAGTTGCGTTACCCCGTCGTCAGATGAACGATTCAGATAGTCAAGGAAGCGGTTAAGCTTTTCCGGCAGGGCTTCTTCGGTCAGTTCCTGCAAACGCTGTAAATAGACAGGGACATCATCCAAATCAGCCCCAGCCTCAACGAGCGCCCCAGTATCCACACGTTTGGCTTCAGACATACGTTTGGTCAACTCAATGTTCAGTCGATGCAATTCACCTTTAACACCCTCAATTTCTTGCTGAATTCCCCGCTCATGCTGACGTTCCAGATCGCGAATGTCAGGCAGTTGCTCCAGAGCCACCACTGGAAAATGTGACGCGCACAACTCTCGCTCTTCATCCTGCATACCTTGTTGCGCGGTTTGCTGGGCCTTACGTTCTGCGGCCCTGGCGGAGGTGAGTTCTGTATCCAGCCCGTTAGTGACTTTATTGGCGGCTCTGAGCTGCTTATCAAATTCAGACTCAACCGTTTGAGCCTCATCAAGTTTTGCTTTCGCTACGCTGGCATCGGAATCAGGATGGATCAGATTCTCCAGCCGCTCCTTGAGCGCTTCCAGTTGGTTCTTTGCGCCGGGAACATCAATGCTATCGTAATCAATCTGTTGTATTTTCTGGAATGAAATGGCCTGATGTTGCAAAAGCGCCACCTCGCCTTTCGCAACCTCAAATGCCGCGTTTGCGGTTTTAGTTTGCTCCTGAAGCGCGGCAACTTCTCTGGCAAGAAAGTTCAGGCGATCGCGGTTATCGAATCCCGTCAGCCAGTCTTCATCAAGGCGTTTCTGATCCTGTTTGTCATAAAAACGCTGTTTACCAGACATTAACCCCTGAACCGTCATGGCATGAGGTGTGTCACGCAACTGTTCAGGGCTGTCAACACAATGCCTGTCGCTTTCTGCCAGTAATACTTTGACGGCCTCTCGCCACGGATGATCTTTCCACAGCAGTTTGCGGGTAAAACCATCATCGAAGAAGCGGACGGGCGAGTGCGGTAATTTGACTTCCAGTAGCCGAACATGCAGACGATTGTTACGCTGATTTACCCAGCGCAGCGCTTCCTGTGCAGATTCAGGCGCAACAAGAATACGCAGCCTGTTACTCCCAACAGCGCGTTCAATCGCTCCGCGCCATTGCGCCTCTTCCGGTTTAACCTGTATCAGTTCAGCGACAAAAGGCAGTTCAGATTCATCAATGTTCAGCGCTTTCGCCAGTTCGCTGCGAAACGCCTGATAATGGGCGGGCAGGTTAGAATCCGGACGACGCGCAATCTCGGCGCTTTCAGCCTGTCGTTCCCGAAGTTTTTCGGTAATGCCAAGACTGAGCGAGCCTTTTTGATACGCCTCTTCCTCTTTTAGCGTTATATCATCGGCAAGCTGCACACAGCGGGCTTCGGCTTCATGCTGATTCGCCTCTAGCTGTTGCTGACTCAGGTCAGGCGGCAACCCCAGATTATGGATCAGCTGTTGATACTGGCGCGCCAGAGCCTCCCGACTGCCGAGCGTTTTTTGCCAGTCCTTGATGCGCTCATTCAGATCATCAATATTGGCGCCACCGGCTTGGTAATAGCGCTGTATGCAGTCAGCAACCCGTTTTTTCTGCTGCTCAAGCTGCGACAGGATCTGTTCTTCGCAGATCTGTGCTTCACCAAACTCGATTTCAAGATGGCTGACCTTTTTCCTCCAGAGCTGGCTTGCCTGTTGTGCAAACCAGATGGGCAATAGTGATTCCAGCACTTTCCTTTCAGCAAGTTGTCGCTCTTGCTTCTGGTACTTATCCCAACTCAGGGCAACAGGTTGCAATGACTGCTGCTGTTTGCGCGCCGTTTCCAGTTCCTGATGGATTTCTGTCAGACCATCAAAACTATTGGCCACTTCCGTCGCCCGATCGAAGGCGGAGTGATCGTCCAATACCAGCTCACGAAAAATCTCATCAATGCTGTTTAGCTGTTTTAACCCTGCCGCCCGATTTAGCAACGTAAACGCGTTTTCCCCCACTTCGAAAAAGTCCCGCAAGCGCGCCAGATATTGTTTTTTATTCGGGTATGTCCAGATCCCTGTCACTTCTTTTTCCATTTGCCGCAGCAATCGTGTGCCGCCGTCATGGTAAACGTTCAACCAGTGCTCCAGCGTCTGCTCGGGGTTATCGCTGAAAAGCCAAAGCCTTTTCATATCCGTCACGCTGGAGCTGGTGGAATCAAACCACAGCAGAGCTCCCAGACGAACCTGCTGCCCTTCACGCTCCAGCGTCGCGGCAATGCCGGTCACGGTTTTACCTGGTCTGGCAATATGCGATTGCCCCTCCCCGCCATCACCGGGTCCGGATACACCGCGCACGTAGGAGATAAGATCTCTGTCGCTTTCATGCCCCCCGGTTGAGGCCAGGTTGTAGCGGGGATTGGCACAGAGTAGCGTCATTAAGGCATCGACCAGCGTCGTTTTTCCGCTTCCGGTTGGACCAATAACGGCGGTACCTTCCTGATGGATTGCTGCCTGATGCAATCCATGAAAACCGCCCCAGTTGAACAACTCGATACGGGTGAGAATAAAAGATTCCATTCCAGCCAGACTCGCTATTTGATTCATACCTCCTCCCCACTACTCTCCTTTTCTGACGAATCAGCAGGGGTGGTTTGTTGAGCAATTTGTTCCTGTAGCCATGCCAGTAATGCCTGAAGATTCATCGGATCGGCAAGATGAGCAATAATCGGGCGAATCACGATCCGCTCATGCGCATCCGGCGACGTGACCAGCCCATGGCCCTTTAATTGATCCAATAGGGTAAGCAACCGGGTACGTTCTTTTGATTCACTCCCCGGATCGCCAAGGTAAATCTGGAGCTGAGGGAGGAGATCGTCGATAGCGATCTGCGCCTGGCTGGCACCTGTTCCACTTTCCTGCTCCCAGGCAACAAAATGCTGGCGCAGTATGGCGACTAATAATGATTGTTCCAGGTTAAGCCGTTGCCGTCTCACCAGAGGGTGGGACCATTCATCCTGCTCTGGCGTTTCATCAAGCCTGACTTTGACATACAGCAAACCGCGGATCTCATCAATGCCGATATCCAGATCGAGAGGTTCCAGAATGCGAGTAACCTCTTCTGGATGGGTCAGTACAACGCGGTACAGATTGGGTTTACTGGCCTCTTCCAGCAGGCCGTATTTGAGCAATTCCTGAGTCGCTTCGCGTATTTTTTTTAGCGTTCGCATTTCGCTGTTGGTTGCAATTTCCTCAACCGACTCATCAGCAACCGCTTCGTCCGATGGTTCTGGTTCACTGCCTGTATTTGCAGCAACGCTCCGGTTAATCTGTCTGTCAAAAAAGCCCGCCATACCTGTTACTCCCAATCGATATCCATTAATGCCTGGCTTTCCAGACCGGCAGTGGGCAGATTAAATCGCCAGCGGCGACCTTCCCCATCACTAAGTTCAGCAAATTCGCGCTGTGAATCAATAACCGCAATGCCCGCTTCTCTCGCCATGCCAATCCATATGGCGAAGGTTTCGAGATCGTGGGCCGGGGGCAACAGCGCCGCCAGTTCAGCCAGGCCAACGGGGCGATTTTCTTTTGCCAGAAGCTGCAACGTCTGCTGAATCAACACCTCACGATCGAGGCCATTGAAAGAATCCCAGAAATCATCGCCAATCTGCGTTAAATCCGCCGCATGATTACTGAGATCCAACGTTTGTTCCGCTTCATCATCCACCTCTTTAAAACGTAAACGTTCAATAGCGGGGATGCCTGTTACCGCCACACCAACGGCAGGAAGCGGAACCTCTTGTTTACGAATTATCTGGCGCTGCCAGTCGAGTTTTAACGCCAGATTCAGAAACTCGTTAAGCAAATGACCAACACGGTGATGTTCAGCAGCAAGACCAGTTTTCATGAAACCACGGACATCACGCTCGCTACGGGCGCGAGCCTGGAGTACAGTTTGCGATTCATCGACCAGACGCTTAACCAGCCAGCGCAGATCATGCCGCTGTAGACGGTTAAGCGCATCGGAAGCAGAAGGATGGCTAAGGATCACACGTAATCGTTCACTCATCGCTTTAAGTTCAGAAGATTGACGGAGCTGTTGCTGAAAGCTGTCGAAAACTCTTCCTTCCGGCGTATTAAGCAGCGCGTCCTGATCGTTGAGCAGGCGTTCTACGATATCGCCGCGATGATATTGCTCACCAATAATGGATTGCCGAAGCGCACGGTCGGCCTCGCGCCAGGAGTCTTCAACACGACGAAAGTCAGCTCGCAGGCTGGAAGCTAAATTGAAGACCTCTCGAATATGTTCAATCGCCTGATGCGTTTCCAGCACCTCAATATGCCCGGCTTCTGCCTCCTGTAATTCATGTTCCAGTTCGGCAATACGACGACGTAAGGTTGCAACCCGGTTTGCCGGATTAGGATTAAGCCGGGTTTCCAGGTTTTCAATTTCTCTCTGTACGGTGGACAAACGGGAAGCCGTAGAGGTCATGAAACGATTATCCAGCGACTCAACAAACGTAATCGCGACCTCAAGCGCATCGGTGGCGAAGATACGGCCATCCCGTTCGACAATTAAACGGCGTTTGATCCACTCCCGCAGTTCACGACTAGCCTGAAGAGACGGATTGTCCAGATTAATGTCATACTGTTCCTGACTCACATGCTCAATGAGAATACCGGAAAGAGACTGGATCGCTTCCTCAAGGGGGATACCATCATGTGATTTTTCAAACAGCGTTTTCAGGCAACTCAAAACCAGCGGGGCGCGGCGGGTGGCAAGAAGTATCCAGGCAGGATGCTGGTTTTTTGCTGAAATATAATTCTCTGTACGCTGCCTTGTGTTTTCTTCCATGTAGCAGAACCTTCAAAATGCTGGTTGAGGTGCACAGACTACGATACTTCGCCGTTGCGGACTTTTTCTCCGGTAGCCTGCCTTGCTTTGTGATTTTTGTCACAATTTTCCTCCAGCGACTTTTCTCTATTATCAGGAAAAATACCGGAATCTGTGTGCTACAAGTTCGGGCTAACGTATGAACTGATAACGTCCAGAATAACTTTACAAGACAGGATACTGAAAGGCGTAGTGGAAAAATGCGGAAATTGTATTAACGCTCTACGATAAAAAAATAACAACTCAGCTTCATAACAATGGTGAGTTTTATGGTATGGAACTAATCGCGTGTCGTAAGAGTGGGTAGATAGTCAATTACACACCAATTTTTCGTGATAACCCTCACAAAAATAAAGCGGATTTTAATGGAGGCGCTGTTTACGAGAAACGCCAACAAAACCAATAACAAACAGCGTGTTAGTCGTCAATATGATTCCGAGTCCGGCACCACTATTCTAAAGAACCCGCCCCTAAAAAATAGACCGGAACCCGCCGGGTTGTGCCCGTTAGGTTATCAGCAGCGTCAATCTCTGCCGTCACAATGCGCATCCCGGTCTTACGCAGCCGGGACACCTCTGCCGCGATACGCTGAACACCAAACCAGAACAGGGCGTCAAGCGCCGTCACCTGCAACCCGCTTTCCAGCGCCAGCCTGAGACGCTCGCGTGGCGCTTTGGCCTCTTTCGCAATATGTTGATACGGTGCCGCCGTTGCGCCTGCCGGATCCACCCGCCGGATGCGGGTCGCCAGCCGGTACTGAAAAGTATCGGGGACATCGCCTAAATCCGCTTTAAGGCTCCAGACGCAGCCAAACCGCTTGCCGTTGAAGACGGCGTCTTTCTGGTTAAGCTGCATCTCTTCACGCAGCCCGGCAATCAGTTGCGGAGTACGGACCAGCAGCAGGCGAAACGGGAGCTCGAAACTGGTCACATAATCTACATTCAGCAGCGCGAGGCGTAAACGCGCTTGCGCGTCAGCACGCAACTGGCGGCATTCATCAAGCACCTCTGCCCACTGATGCGCGACACGGGGAGATTCATCTGACGCCGAAAAATGATACTTCTCAATCTGGTAGTCGACATTGCCCGCCATGCTGGTCTCTCTTCTGATTGCCCGTAAGTCACTATATCAACAATAAAAGGGAACCCGAAAGGGGTTTGCTGAGCACCGGCATAGCACAGAAGTGTAATGTATTGTCATCCCCCTTTACTTTGGAGTTGACTCCAAAGTTTATAATTGACGCTGATGATACCTGGAGGGGCATAGTATGACGAAACGCACGCTGATGACGCTGGTTGTCGTGGTGTTTACTGTTTTCTGGAGTCTCCTGGCCTGGGGAGCATCCGGGTTACTCGCCTGGCTGTCAGAACTGTCGGTGATGGTGCAGAATGACGCCCCCGGGCTTCCCTCTCCGTTACGGGAAGGCATACTGCTGTGGGTGCCACAGACCATTCTGGATGCCTGGTTACCCTGGCTTCAGGCATCCCTGAACAGGCTCATTTCATCCTTTCCGGCGCTCATCATCTGGATAAATTATGCCATCTGGATAGTCTGGGGGCTGGGAATCACTCTGTTTCTCCTGCTTATCAGTATTGGAGGTCGTTTCATTAACCGCACACCGTAACGCAAGTTAAAGAGGGGTTGTCTGGTGAATGGCACCAGGCCTCTGACGTTACCTGTAAATCCTGATGGTTTATCGCTGACGCGAACCTACGCGCGTCGCACAATTTTCCCGCCTCCGGCATTCAGCGTTTCCAGCCAACGGTCCACGTCCGAATCCTGCACCATCGGCTGCTGACAAATGGCCTCCATTCCCAGCTCGTGACATTTCGCCACGCCAAGGTTGTGCCAGGGCAGAATTTCAACATGCTGGATATTCTCGTAATGTGACGCGATATGCCGAATGGCGGCCAAATGCGCTTCGTTCACGTTAAAGCCCGGGATTAACGGGCAACGCAGAATGACCTTCGCACCGATTTCGGCAAGGGTTTCCAGCGTTTCATCAATAACGCGTTTTCCGAGCCCGGTGAACTGCTTATGTTGCTGCGGGTCTGTCGCCTTATAGTCGAGTAAAAAGAGATCAACCCAGGGCGCGATTTCCCGGTAACGCTCGGGGCGGGATGCGCCGTTGGTCTCAATACAAACGTGCAACCCGGCTCGTTTTGCTGCTTTCACCAGCGCCAGGGCAAAGGAAAACTGGAACATCGCCTCGCCGCCAGACAGCGTCAAACCGCCCCCCGTTTTAGCGAAGTAAGGGCTATCTTTGACGATGTCGCGAATCAGTTCATCGACGTCATATTCCCGACCGTAAAGCTTTAACGCTTGCGACGGACAGACCTCTACGCAACGTCCGCAGGCCTGGCAGGCCTCAAAGTCAATCTCATGTTTTCCTTCTGAAAAACGATGGCAGTCATGAGGACAGACGGCGGCGCAGCGCTGACAGCCGACGCACTTGCTCGCCATAAACGCCAGTTGCGGCTGTACCGCGATGGATTCGGGGTTATGGCACCAGACGCAGCGCATCTGGCAGCCTTTAAGAAACACCGTGGTCCTTATCCCCGGGCCGTCGTGCAGACAGAACTTCTGGACATCGAAGACAACCCCTTTCAGTGCCATGATCTCCCCTTAATCGTTGAGCGTGCGATTCAGAATTTCGCGCTGTACGTCTTTGTCGAGGTTGACAAAACGGGCGCTGAACCCCCCGACTCGCACAATCAAATTGGGGTATTTTTCCGGGGTGCGATAGGCCTCTTCCAGCTCGCCTTTGCCCACCACGCTCACCATCAGCTGCGGCCCGCCGCATTCAAACCAGGCATCCATCATCGCCCGAACCATCGGCAGACGCGTCCTGAACAGGTTCTTGCTAAATTTGATGTTCTGTACCGATCCGGCGTGGTATTTGGCTTCAAGTTTACGCAGGGAGTTCAGCATCGCTGTTGGACCATTTTTATCCGCGCCGCTTTGCGGATTGTTGGCATTGCTCATGTACACACCGCAGCGCCGCCCGTCCGCAGAGGCGCTTGTCGCCCGCCCCCACTCGGTATTCACCTGGTTATTGATGATCACGACTAAGTAGCTATCCAGTCCCACACGTCGGGCAGAGTGTCGGACCCCCTCGCAAACGTAGCGATGCATCTCAACGGCAAGGCTATCCACGGCATCGTCATCGTTACCAAATTTAGGCGCGGCAATCAGGGCGCGCTGGAGTTCATCGTAGCCGACAAAATCGGCCTTTAACGCGGCAATCAGCTCATCATAGCGATAGCGCTGCTCCTCAAAAATCACCCGTTTGATCGCCGCCAGCGCGTCCGCTGCGTTGATATTGCCGTAGGTCTCATTGGTGCCGCCGAGGTATCTTACTCCGCCGTCGAGCAGCGCTTTCCCTCGCTGGACGCAGTCGGCCGTCAACAGTGAAGTAAACAGGAAGCCGACCTGCTCGTTCATCACCTTATAGGAATACGCCTGCGCGCTGGCGCACATAGCAATGTAGTAGTCCAGCAAGCGCTTATAGTTTTCCATTACATCAGAAAACTTTTCTATTTCATGAGGTTGCTTTAACGGCACGCCGCCGCTTTTATTCTTCCCGTCCCAAAAATCCGTGCCGCCGCTCAGCGCAATATTGAGGATCTTCAGCACGTTGATACAGGTATTTGGCGTGCCTACGCCGCGCCCGGCCAGGACAAACTCTCCGCAACCAAAAGGAACGTACTGCTGCGCTTCCGGCTCGTCGACCCCCATGGAATGCATTACCGCCGGAATATTGACATCGTCGTTGTAGAGAATGGGGTAGGTTAAACCGCTGCCGATCACCTCCAGCGCTTGCTGGTAAATCGCCTCATCCATTCCCTGATAGATACGCAGCGTAAACTGCGGTTCAGTGTCCTGGTTTTCGGCTACCGCCTGAATCGCCAGACGGCAATACACATCCGCATGCAGAGGCGCTTGTCGCCCTTTTCCACCGACAATCACGCGTCCGTTGACGGTGGTTTTGCGCGCCTCAATCAGCCGGTAATGCGAGCGGATATAGTCCACCGCCTGTCGCTCCGTCAGACGCCCGGCAGCCAGATCCGCCACCAGCAGGCTGCCCAAATAATCGTCCATTCGACCATAATTCACGACCCCGGCGCATAAACTGTATAACCAGCTCAGTTGAATCCCCTGAACGAAGGTTTCCGGTTTTCCATGGCGAATAACGGCAAGCTCCATCGCGAGCATACGCATATGCTCACGACGGGCATTATCAACCGTATTTTCGGCCTCTTCATGCGCCAGGGCGATATGCTTGTCGATAACCTGCTGCAACAGCGTCAACACCCCGAGAAACGCCTGCTGAAGCGCTGTATTTTCTTCATGGGCCGTCAGAGGGAACTGCTGTAAAACGCGCTGACGCAGGCCATCAATACCCAGCGCCATCAGTTGTGGGTAATCCAGGTACATACCGCTCAGGCGCGCGGTGGCAATTGCCGGAAAGTTCACATCGACAAATTTGCCCAGCGTGTCGTCCTTCAGCGTCTGACGAAAATAGAGAGACCGCGTATCGTGCTCGCGCCAAAACGCCGCCAGCGTATCGATACGATCACGCTGTTCTGCCGTCGGCAGCGCATCGCGCAGTTGCTGCAATTTTGCAAAATTGCAGTAGTGCCCCACGCCACCAACAGACGTCACACAGCCAAAGCCAATCGGCAACGCATCCAGCCTGCCAAGCAGTAAATCGTGTGTTTCAGGACGACGGAACAGAGTGGGATAAAGCGCATGCAAACAGCGAACTTCCCGGGCAAACCGCTCAGGGGTGGACTGAAAGGCCGTCGTGTAGGCTTCCATAATGGCCAGTTGCTGTTCCGGTGTTTTCTCGCAGGGCAGCTTTTTATTGACGTCGACTTGTTCGGTAATCGGGGGATGCTTGCTCACTTTTCTCTCTCCTCTCAGGATCTCCCCTTATTAACTTGTAATTACAAATAATCATCTGTGATGCTCATCATAAAATGAAAATTCGATCGTGATCGTCGCTGCTCATTTGTGAATCAGGCTATAAAACGGGCAACAGAGTGTATTTGTGACGAAAAACAAATGATCAATATCAAGATCATTCACCGTTTAACCTTCTAGCCTCTCGATAATTGTAATTACAAATTAATCAGTGAGAATGCGCGATGAAGATAAGCGATCTGATCCACCCCGAGTTGATTTGCCTGGACCTCAGCTCAACGACCAAGCACGCCGTATTCAACGAGATGGCGGAATACTTGTTCCGTGCGGGCAAAATCCATCAACCCCATGCCTTTGTACAAGAGGTGCTAAAGCGAGAGGCGACGGGAAACACCGGTTTTGAAGGTGGGGTCGCATTGCCGCACGCCAAGAGCGACACCGTGTTGTCACCCGCCGTCGCGATTGGCATTAGCCGGGAAGGCATTGATTACGGCGCGGAAGACGGTAAGCCGACGCACCTGCTGTTAATGATTGCCTCACCCGAACGGGCTTGCGAAATGCATATCGAGGTTCTCGCGCAGCTCTCTTCAAAACTGGTGGACGATGACAGCGTATCGCGCATTCTGGCTTGCCGATCCGTCCACGAGATCATCGACTACTTTTGCCAGCCAGAGGAGAAGCCTGCCGTTACACCGCCATCCCGCCCATCACGCGGTTTGATCATCGGCGTCACCGGTTGTCCGGTTGGGATAGCACATACCTATCTTGCCGCAGAAATGCTGGAAAAAGCGGCAACGGAAATGGGATTTGAGGCGATCGTCGAAACCAACGGTTCCATCGGCGTGAGAAATGCGCCAACCGCTGAAGATATCGCCCGCGCCGACGCCATTGTCATCGCTTGCGATAAGCAGGTGGATCTCACGCGCTTTTCCGGCAAGAAGGTGGTTATCACTGGCGTCAAAGCGGCGATTAAAGATGCCCAGGGGCTCATTCAACAAGCGCTGGCGTCACCGCCATGGCAGACGCACACAGCGGCCAAATCGTCGCAACCCGTGGTATCAGGCTCCCAGCTTTATAAATCACTGATGAACGGCGTGTCTTATATGATTCCCTTTGTCGTGACTGGCGGTTTGATGATCGCCCTCTCTCTGGCGTTAGGCGGCGTCCCCACCGCATCCGGGCTTGCCATCCCCGAGGGAAGTTTGTGGAACCAGGTCCTGAATGTCGGCGTCGTCGGATTTACGCTGATGATCCCCGTTCTCGCCGGATACATTGCCTATGCCATCGGCGAACGCCCCGCGCTGGCGCCGGGATTTATTGGCGGCTGGATAGCCAATACCGGCAGCTTTTACGGCGCAAGTGCCGGCTGCGGGTTTATTGGTGCCATTATCGCCGGGCTGTTGGTCGGCTACTTCATCAAATGGTTAACCCATTTCTCATGGCATAAGATGTTGCAACCGCTGGTGCCGATTATGATTGCCCCCATCGCGGGCACCGCGTTTATCGCCGCGCTGTTTATTTTCGTGATCGGCGCGCCCGTTGCCGACCTGATGGCGTTCCTCAACCATCTGCTGACCCATCTTTCGACCGGTAATATTATTCTGATCGGCCTCGTGATGGGATTAATGCAGGGTTTTGATATGGGCGGCCCTTTTGGAAAAGTGGTTTTTATGTTCAGCGTGGGATTGATTGCGCAGGGGCAAACCCAGTTTATGGGCGCGCAGGCCGTCGCCATTCCTGTTGCGCCATTAGGGATGGCGCTGGCCGCGTTTGTGGGTAAGCGCTTTTCACTTTTCGATGAAGAGGAATTCGAGAACGGTAAAGCCGCCGCCGCAATGGGGTTAGTCGGCATCTCCGAAGGCGCGATCCCGTTCGCGGCCAGAGATCCGCTGTCGGTTATTCCGGCGAACATGATTGGGTCGGCCGTCGCCTGCGTGCTCGGCTTTATCTTCAGCCTGCACTGCAATGTCGCGCATGGCGGGCCGATTATTGTGTTGCTCGGCGGATTTGATAAACCCCTGATGGCGCTTTTGGCAATGGCCTGCGGAGTCGTGACAACGGCAGTGATTGCTATTGCGCTCAAACGACTTAAAATGACGAAAAAACAGCAGATTCTCATTCATTCACAGACCTGAGACAACCACGGGCGCGCCGAGCGGCGCGCCTGATATGACGCCATGAAGTATCTTGATATTTATCATCTACTGAAAGACAAAATCCTGAAGGGCGAGTATCCCGCCGGGGCGCCTGTCGAGGGTGAGCATGCGCTGGCCGAGCGCTACGGCGTGAGTCGCCCGACGATTCAAAAAGCCGTATCTCGCCTGAAGCGAGAGTCTTTCGTGCATACCCGCCAGGGCTCGGGGATTTTCGTTAACCCACCCGAGTTTTATCAGGATAATAACGTCATCACGCTTTCTGAGCGTATCCACCGCGACCAGACACTGGATAGCATTGTGCTGAGCTACGATATCCAACCTGCCGGTGAAGCGCTTGCCTCCCTGTTTTCTCTGCAAACCGAGGCGACGCTGATTCACTACCGACGTATGCGGATTATCAACCAGCAACCGGCAATCATCGAAGAAACCTGGATGCCGCAAACCCTGTTCCCTGATTTTGTTCAGGACAACTGCCGTCACTCGGTATTGCAGTATATTGAACAGACCTGCGGTTTAACCATCAGCCACGATGTGAAAACCTGGTCAGGAAAAATGCTCAATGCGGATGAGGCCTGGCTGTTGCGGCTTTCCGAGGGTGAAATTCGCCTGCAGATCAGTCACAAGGTTTACTTACAGAGCGGCCAGTTGGCGCAGTACACGCTTGAAACGCTCTCGACCAACAGCGTGACCACCGTTTCCATGCGCTGAAGCCACCGTTTATAGCTAAAACCGCATCATTATCTCGCTCCGGATCCTGCCGTTTGCCCTACACTTACCGGTGTTACCTTTTCAGGGAACCCGTTCAGTAGCTTTGATATACGCGAGATAATGCTATGGAATTAAAGGATTATTACGCCATCATGGGCGTGAAGCCGACGGACGACCTTAAAACCATCAAGACCGCCTATCGCCGTCTGGCACGTAAATACCACCCCGACGTCAGTAAAGAACCCGATGCCGAAACCCGCTTCAAAGAGGTGGCCGAGGCCTGGGAAGTGCTCAGCGATGAGCAGCGCCGCGAGGAATACGACACCCTCTGGCAGCACCGCAACGACCCGCAGTTCGGCCAGCGCGCGCCGCATGGGCAACAGGGACAGAACTACCGTCCAGAAGACTTCGACGACCTGTTCTCTTCTATTTTCGGCCAGCATGCCCAGCAGTCACGGCAGCGCCACAGCGCCCGCGGTCACGATCTGGAAATTGACGTCGCCGTCTTTCTCGAAGAGACGCTGGAGGCGCACAGTCGCACCATCAGCTACAGCCTGCCGGTCTATAACGTTTTCGGCAGGGTGGAGCAGGAGATCCCCAAAACCCTGAATGTTAAAATCCCCGCCGGCGTGGGCGACGGGCAGCGCATTCGCCTGAAAGGTCAGGGCACGCCGGGCGAGAACGGCGGGCCGAACGGCGACCTGTGGCTGATTATCCGTATTGCGCCGCACCCGCTGTTCGACATCGTCGGGCACAACCTGGAGATCGTCGTGCCGCTGGCGCCGTGGGAAGCCGCGCTCGGCGCGAAGGTCACGGTGCCGACGCTCAAAGAGAGCATTCTGCTGACCATCCCGCCGGGCAGCCAGGCCGGGCAACGTCTGCGCATCAAAGGCAAAGGGCTGGTGAGCAAGCAGCATACCGGCGACTTGTTCGCGGTGATCAAAATCGTCATGCCGCCGAAACCCGACGCGCGGAGCGCGGCTCTGTGGCGGCAGCTGGCGGAGGCGCAATCCGCTTACGATCCGCGCCAGACATGGGGGAAAGCATAATGGCTCAGGTAACCGTCACCTTTACGGTCAGTGAATTTTGTCTGCATACCGGCGTGTCCGAAGAGGATCTGCAGGAAATCGTCGGGCTTGGCGTCATAGAGCCCGCCCGCATCCAGGCCGAGCGCTGGATCTTTGACGATCGCGCTGTCACCGTGGTGCACCGTGCGCTGCGCCTGCGCCGCGAGCTGGCGCTCGACTGGCCGGGCATCGCCGTCACCCTCACCCTGCTGGAGGAAAACGAGCGCCTGAGGCAGGAGAACCGGCTGCTGCTGCAGCGACTGGCGCGCTTCACCGGCTGACGCTTCTCCGACGTTTTTTTTGCTTACGACAGTCGCACGCAGGGAACGTATACTTGGGCTATACGTTCCCTGACTGCAGGCAGCCCATGACTACGTCCACTCTCATCCGCGACTGGCGCCTTCCCGCCGGGCTCGCGCTCACCGTCGCGCTGCTGACCGTCGTCTTCCAGCTGCACAGCCACTGGCCTGCCTTTTTGCAGTGGAGCCTGAGCACCCAGATTACCCTGCACCGCTATCTGGTGATGTACCTGCTACAGCTGAACAACCACCAGTATATGGGCGGCGTCTGGCTGCTGGCGGGGGCATTTACCTATGGCGTGCTGCATGCCATCGGCCCCGGCCACGGCAAATTCATCGTCACAACCTGGCTTAGCACCAGTCAGGAAAGCCAGCGCGCCGCACGGGTCGTCCCCTTTCTCGGCAGCCTGATGCAGGGCGTCAGCGCCATCCTGTTCGTCTTTATTCTGGCCGTCGGTCTCAACCTCGCCTCCGGCTCTCTCAGCGAGAGCCGCTGGTATGTTGAGAAAATCAGCGCCGTTCTGATTGGAGGCTTCGGCGCCTGGGTTATCTATCAGGCGGCCAGAAGCCTGATGCCGCAAAAAATACGCATCCGCCGCGCCATGCCGCTTCATCAGCATACGCCGGAGTGCGGCTGCGGCCATCACGGCGTCGGGGTCGACGTCGCCCATGCCGACTGGAAAACCCGGGCAGGTATTGTGCTCGCCATCGGCGCGCGCCCGTGCAGCGGCGCTATCATGATTTTACTGTTCGCTAACGCGTTAGGGATCGTCAGTTGGGGGATTGCGGCGGTGATGACCATGGCGCTGGGCACTGCGCTGTCAATACTGGGCTTGTCGCTGGCGGTGCGCTACGCCCGGGCCCGAACGATCGCGCTTTTTGGCGAAGGTTCGCAGAACATACGCTGGCTGATTCCGGCGATAAAAATGGCGGGCGGCGTGCTGATCGTCCTGTTTGCCATCGTGCTGTTTTTAACGGTCATTCCCGTCAGCGTCAACGGCGACTATATTGCGGCGGGCTGCTAATCGCCAAAAATCTCCGCCATCATCGCGTCCACCAGGCGAATGGCGGAACACAGACGCGGCATCCCCAGCGCCACCGGCTGCCAGGTTTGCGTCACGGACCAGCACACTGGCTGACGCGTCGGATCCCACCCGCTCCCCAACCACCCCAGCATGTCTTTATGATCCAGCAGACCCATCGAGCCAGGCGCGGTCAGCCACTGGTGGTAGAAATGGCGGGTTTCAACCGACGCGCCGATGCTTTGCGCCAGGTACTGCGCCGCCATGGCGCGCAGGTTATCCCGAAGCAGGCCGCGCACGTCGCGGTTCGCCAGACGCCAGGCATCGCCAAACGCTCCCCAGCTCAGCTCTTCCAGCGCAATATAGCAGCGCCCGGCAAGCGACCAGCCGTCAAAATTTCCGGCGTGCCAGCGGGTAAAGACCTGCTCGCTGTGCAGACCAGACTGCACCACCAACCCGCGCTGCGTCAGCGCCCGCTGTTTATGCTCCGCGCGCTGGCGGAACTGTTCGCAGGTCTGCGCGAACTGCTGGCGCAGCTCCGGCGAGCCGTTGCTGCGGGTATGCAGCGTCTGCAGGTGGCGGCTCATGCGGGTCAACGCCAGAAAACCGGGGTCAAACTGGCCCGCCAGCGTCTGTGCAAGACCCAGCCGCATGACCGGGTTATCGCTAAATGCCCCCGTTATCGACCATGTCCGCAGCTGTGTTTGCGAGACTATCTCATTGCGCAGACGCTCGCGAAACTGCTGCTGTTGCGGCACAAGCACATGCTGGCGCGGGTTTTCAATGCCCAGCACCAAATCGACCATAAACCGGGCATGAAGGGAATCCAGCCAACGTCCCGGCCCCTCCAGCAATTGCATTCTCATCTCTGCTCAGCCGCAAATAGTATTTGAATGTCATCGCGCAACAGGCGCGCATCCTCTTCAATCCATCGGACGGTCGCCAGGCTTTGTTTAAGCTGCTGGCGCAATGTTTCCACCGTAGACTGATGCTGCTGGCGTAAGGTCAGACTCTCCTGCAGGCTGTTTTGCAAGCTCTCCAGGCTTTGCGAAAACTCCGCAAAAAATGTCGCCATTCCCGCCGTCACTGAGACATCGACTTGCGCGGCTAAAGCTTTAAGGATTTGTGCGCAAAAGAGGTCGGCGCCCTCAATAATCCGGGTTTTGATCCCGGAGATATCAATGGCGTAGCGGGTTTTGGTCATCACATAATTATCCCAGCTCCAGTTGGGATTGTTCAGCCAGCGGGAAACGGTATCCCGCATACCGCTGCTGCGCGACGCCCCTACCGGGTTCTCCTCGGCGGTAATCGCGCTGTTAAACCACTGCGGCGTCGAGAGCTGCAGCGATCCCGACTGAAATACCGGTAAACTGATGCGGGTGCGAAATCCGGCGCGCTGCAGCCCCTCTTTAATGTGCGACTCAACCGGGCTCAGGGCATCGTCCAGAGAACGGCAAAGCGAGGTTTCAAGCTGGCTAAAACGCAGCGACAGCTCACGGGTGATGCTCTGCTGCGTCGCCAGGAGAGTCGCTTCGCAATCGGTGCGGATAATCTTAAGCAGGCGCTGCGCCTGACCTTCATTTTCCAGCACCAGTTTGCCCGCGTTCTCCTCCTGCGCCCCGTGCAGCTCGGCGCCGAACGTCTGGCCCATCAAATGCAGGTTTTCCGCACTGAAGCTGCTCTCAATCACCTGCGCCAGCGCGTGGCGCTGGGCGGTTATCCAGCCCTCCGCCGCGGTCATAGCCTGTTTCACTTCATGGTTAATTTCATCGCTCACCCTCTGCTGGCGAATCTGAAACTGCGCCATATCCGCCTCCAGCTGCACGATATTTTCCCGCAGCTGTTCGGCGGCCACACTTAGCCCCTGGTGGCGAAATTCCAGATAATCGCGAACGTTCTGCGCATAATTGAGCAATTTATGCGACGCGGAGCGCAAAGCAAACAGCGACGCGTTGGCGTGCGCGGCGTGCAGCAGCCGGGTTATCGGCTTCTCAAACAGCGAATCCTCCCACAGCAGCTCGGCGGCGTGGCGAATATGGCTGATGTTATCCAGGTCCTCAGTCCGCCAGCGCCGCCCCAGCGCCGCTTCGGCGAAGTCCTGCACCCAACGCTGCTCGTTGTGATCCGGTAGTCTTCCCTTCGTCGACAGTTCATAGCGCGCGCGGTTCGCCAGATAGCCCCACATTGAGGAGACCGGGAAAATCCGCCCCGGCGAAATAGAACCTTTCATCAGGGTGCCGGAGATCATCGCCCGCACCTGATCTTCATCATCGCTGTTGCGATCTTTTTGATCGAATTTATTCACCAGCGCATACAGCGGTACCGACTGACTCACCGCCGTCATCGCCTGGCGAACTTCCTGATCGGAGATAGATTTTAGCTGCGTATAATCCACCACCGCCAGAATGGCCGACGCGCGGGTAAGCTGCTCGTTCAGCATTTTCTGCAGATGCGGTTGCCCCGCTTCGTTTGGCCCCGGCGTGTCCAGCAGCGTCAGCTGGCCCGGCATATTGTCAAACCCCGCCAGATGGACAAACTCCACTTCGATGACCGGAATATGCTCAATCGCGGCATAGTCGGCAAAGGGGAAATCAACGTCCATCGCCTGGGACAGCCGCACCAGGTCGTTCAGGCTTTTCAGGCAGTGGAAGATGGGCTGTGCACCAAGGTAATATTTCGCAAACGCTTCGCCGCTCGCAATGCGGTCCAGCAGCGCGTTCATGTCCTTATCCATTTCCAGCTTTACTGCCAGCGCAGTTCTGTCGATATGGGTAAGCCGACGCTGTAACGCCTGCATTAAGCGGTCAATAGGCTCAACGTGCATAAAATTGAGCACCGGCTCTTTTTGTCCCGGCGCATGGCGAATAAGCGTGGGCAGCGCGGTCATCGGGCGATTGCGGTTGGGTAGCACTTCGGTGCCCACAATCGCGTTAATCGTCGTCGATTTTCCTGCTTTCATGGTGCCGACAATCGCCAGCACCATCTCAAGGCGCGTTATTTTCCGCAGCTCGTTGGTCAACGTATCCTGCTGCGCCGCCATGGCATGACTGCTGCTATTCACTTCGTCAGCCGCCGCATTCAGGTTCGCCGGCAGTTTTCCCGGCAGCATTTTCACCGACCCAAGATGGTGCAAAGCAAGCTGCAACAAACGTTCAGCTTCCTGACTTAATTCATATATTGTCTGTGTGTACATGGTTAAAGTATTCCCTTAACGCAAATTTTATAACTTTTATTTGTCAGACTTTTTTATAACTTTCTTTTATTTTTATATAATCGACAACAGTATCCCGGGAAATCAGGAAATATATAGGGTAGCGCAAAATCAAAAATACAGCGGATGTATGTAGATATACGTTTCTCCGCTGCGTTGAGGAGAAAGAATAACCGATGATAATATTCTGAAATGCGATCTTCACCATAACTCAAACTGAATTCGTCGGCAATTTATGTTAGAGCAACGGGGCTACCTATACCGGGAGTTGACAAGTGTGCAGAGTCTGCACAAACAACCCGACAAACGTGTGGTTTTACGGTATAATAGCGCCAATTTTTGGCATTCCGCCGCTTTTCGGGGACGTTTCCCCTGTTTTGATGAGGTCACCCATGCAACTCCCACATTGTCCGAAATGCAATTCCGAATACACCTACGAAGATAACGGCATGTTCATCTGCCCGGAATGCGCCCACGAATGGAACGACGCCGAGCCTGCGCAGGAAAGCGATGCGCTGGTCGTGAAGGACGCCAACGGCAACCTGCTGGTCGATGGCGACAGCGTTACCGTCGTTAAAGATCTGAAAGTAAAAGGCAGCTCATCGATGCTGAAAATCGGCACTAAAGTGAAAAATATCCGCCTCGTTGAAGGCGATCACAACATCGACTGCAAAATCGATGGTTTTGGTCCGATGAAGCTCAAATCCGAGTTCGTCAAAAAGAACTAATCTCCCTCGCCCGGTCATGCTTCGCTTACCGGGCAACCTCTGTCTACACTTATCGGGTCATTCCTACCGAGGTAATGGTTATGTCCTTAAGTCCCTATATTTCATTTTCCGGCAACTGCGCGCAGGCAATCGCCTTCTATCAACAGGCGCTTGGCGCTGAGCTAGGCTACAAGATTACTTTTGGCGAAATGCCTAAAGATGCGCAAAACAGCGAAGAGGGCTGCCCGTCAGGCATGAAATTCCCCCCTGACGCCATCGCCCATTCCAACGTAAAGATAGCCGGTAGCGATATTATGATGAGCGACGGCATGCAAAGCGCCGTACAGTACGGCGGCTTTACGCTGGTGCTCGATACCCAGGACGTAAACGAAGGCAAGCGCTGGTTTGACGCGCTCGCCGCAGGCGGGCGCATCGAAATGGCCTGGCAGGAAACCTTCTGGGCCCACGGGTTCGGCAAAGTCAGCGATAAATTTGGCGTGCCGTGGATGATCAACGTCGTTAAGCAGCAGCACTGATATCTTTCCAGGGCGGCGCGTTCCGCCCTGTCATCCCCCCTTCTTCAACTCTTCATCGTTCGTTCATCCTGCATTAACCGCACCGTCACATTGCTTCGTCACGATGTCGCCTGTTCCCCTTTACCCCGGCGACGCAACGTTGAACGAGGATTTGCTTATGATGCACTTATCCAGACATCCGACCAGTTACCCGACGCGCTATCAGGAGATTGCCGCGAAGCTTGAGCAGGAACTGTACCGCCACTACCGCAGCGGCGACTATCTGCCAGCGGAACAGCAGCTGGCGGCACGTTTTGAGGTCAATCGCCATACCCTGCGCCGCGCTATCGATCAGTTGGTCGAAAAGGGCTGGGTACAGCGCCGTCAGGGCGTCGGCGTGCTGGTGCTGATGCGTCCGTTCGACTACCCGCTCAACGCCCAGGCGCGTTTCAGCCAGAACCTGCTGGAGCAGGGCAGCCACCCTTCATGCGAAAAATTACTCTCCGTCCTGCGCCCGGCATCCCGTCATGTGGCCGATGCCCTCGGCATACAGGAAGGCGACAACGTTATCCATCTGCGCACCCTGCGCCGGGTTAACGGCATGGCGCTGTGCCTTATCGACCACTACTTCTCCGACATGACCTTATGGCCCGCGCTGCAACAGTTTAACAGCGGCTCGCTGCACGATTTTCTCCACCAGCAGTTGGGCATCTCGCTGACCCGCACCCAGACGCGCATCAGCGCCCGCCGGGCGCAGGCCAAAGAGAGCCGACTGCTGGAAATCCCGAACATGGCGCCGCTGATGTGCGTGCGCACGCTGAACCACCGTGACGGCGAGGTCAACGCGGCGGAGTACTCCGTCAGCCTGACCCGCGCCGACATGATTGAATTCACTATGGAGCACTGAATGCATTTTGATACCGAAACCCGACAGCGCTGGATGTCTGCGCTCGCGCACAGCGACTCCGCAGATCTCAGCGCCCGCATGCAGGCGCTAAAACTCGCCCCCGGCTATGAACCCCTGCGGGCGCCGGAAAGCGGGCTGGTGCAAATCCAGGCGCGAATGGGCGCGACTGGCGAACGCTTCTTTGCCGGTGACACCACGCTGACCCGTGCGGTGATCCGCCTTGAGAACGGCACCCTCGGCTACAGCTGGATTCTCGGGCGCGATAAAAACCACGCCGAACGCTGCGCCGTCATCGACGCCCTGCTGCAAGAACACCACCACTTTCAAACCCTGATGGAAACCCTGATTGCCCCGCTGGAAGCGGAACGCGCCGCGCGTATCGCTGCGCGCTGCGCCGAAGTGAATGCCAGCCGGGTCGACTTCTTTACCCTGGTGCGCGGAGATAACACATGACCCTACAAACCGCTTTTTCCCTTCCGGTGCAGGATGCCCAACACAGTTTTCGCCGTCTGCTGAAAGCCATGAGCGAGCCGGGCGTAATCGTCTCGCTGCATCAGCTGAAATACGGCTGGCAGCCGCTTTGCGTAGCGACCACCAGCGTGCTGCTGACGCTTGCCGACAACGACACGCCGGTATGGCTGTCCGCCTCGGTGGATAACGACATCGCCCGCCAGAATCTGCGTTTTCACACTAACGCGCCGCTGGTCGAACAGCCGCAGCAGGCCGTTTACGCCGTCACTGACAACACCATCAGCGCGGAGCAGCTTAACGCGCTGTCGACCGGCACCGCCGTCGCGCCGGAAACCAGCGCCACGCTGATTGTGCAGGTCGCCAGCTTAAGCGGTGGCCGCATGCTGCGCCTGACCGGCGCGGGCATTGCCGACGAGCGCATGGTGGCGCCGCAGCTACCGGAATGCCTCATCCACGCGCTGACCGAACGGCCGCACCCGTTCCCGCTGGGCATTGACCTTATCCTGACCTGCGGCGAACGGTTGCTCGCCATCCCCCGCACCACCCATGTGGAGGTTTGCTGATGTACGTTGCCGTCAAAGGGGGCGAGAAGGCGATCGCCGCCGCGCACGCCCTGCAGGAGCACAAACGCCGGGGTGACCCCGGGCTTGCCGAACTCAGCGTCGCGCAAATTGAACAGCAGCTAAATCTGGCCGTCGACCGGGTGATGACCGAAGGCGGCATCGCCGATCGCGAGCTCGCCGCACTGGCGCTCAAGCAGGCCAGCGGCGATAACGTCGAAGCCATCTTCCTGCTGCGCGCCTACCGCACCACCCTGCCGCGCCTGGCGGTCAGTGAGCCGATTAACACCGCTGACATGCGCCTTGAGCGCCGGATCTCGGCGGTATACAAGGATGTCCCCGGCGGCCAGCTTCTCGGCCCCACCTACGACTACACCCACCGTCTGCTGGATTTCACGCTGCTCGCCAACGGCGAAACACCAACGCTGAAAAGCGATACCGAACGCCAGGATGCGTCGCCGCACGTGTTCAGCCTGCTGGCAAAACAGGGGCTGGCGAAAGCGGAAAACGATAGCGGCAGCATTCCGGACGACATTACCCGCACGCCGCCAGTGTACCCCTGCTCCCGTGCCTCGCGCCTGCAACAACTGATGCGCGGCGACGAAGGTTATCTGCTGGCGCTGGCCTACTCCACGCAGCGCGGCTACGGGCGTAACCACCCTTTCGCCGGTGAGATCCGCAGCGGCTATGTCAATATCACCATTGTGCCGGAAGAGCTGGGTTTTGCGGTCAACGTCGGCGAACTGCTGCTGACTGAGTGCGAAATGGTCAACGGCTTCGTCGCGCCGGAACACCAGGCGCCGCACTTCACCCGTGGCTACGGGCTGGTGTTCGGCATGAGCGAGCGTAAAGCGATGGCGATGGCGCTGGTTGACCGCGCCCTGCAGGCGCCGGACTACGGCGAGCACATCGACGGACCGGCGCAGGACGAAGAGTTCGTGCTGGCCCACGCCGATAACGTCGAGGCCGCCGGTTTTGTTTCGCACCTCAAACTGCCCCACTACGTCGATTTTCAGGCCGAGCTGGAACTGCTTAAGCGCCTGCAACAGGAGAGCAATCGTGGCTAACCCGCTGACCGGCTATAACTTCGCCTACCTCGACGAGCAAACCAAACGCATGATCCGCCGCGCCATTCTCAAAGCGGTGGCGATCCCCGGCTATCAGGTGCCCTTTGGCGGACGTGAAATGCCGATGCCCTACGGCTGGGGAACCGGCGGGATCCAGATAACCGCCAGCGTCATCGGCGAAACCGACGTATTAAAAGTTATCGATCAGGGCGCCGACGACACCACCAATGCCGTGTCGATCCGCAACTTCTTCAAACGCATCACCGGCGTGGCCACCACCGAAAAAACCGAAGACGCGACGCTTATCCAGACCCGTCACCGGATCCCGGAAACGCCGCTGCTTGAGGATCAGATCCTGATCTTCCAGGTGCCGATCCCCGAGCCGCTGCGCTTTATCGAACCGCGCGAAACCGAGACTCGCACCATGCACGCGCTGGAAGAGTATGGCGTCATGCAGGTGAAGCTGTATGAAGATATCGCCCGTTTCGGCCATATTGCCACCACCTACGCCTACCCGGTGAAAGTCAATGACCGCTACGTGATGGACCCGTCGCCAATCCCGAAATTCGATAACCCGAAGATGGACATGATGCCAGCCTTGCAGCTGTTCGGCGCCGGGCGTGAAAAGCGTATCTACGCGGTGCCGCCGTATACCCGCGTGGAAAGCCTCGATTTTGACGATCACCCGTTTACCGTACAGGCCTGGGACGAGCCCTGCGCCATTTGCGGCTCCCGCCACAGCTATCTGGACGAGGTGGTACTGGATGACACCGGTAAGCGGATGTTCGTCTGCTCCGACACCGATTACTGCCGCCAACAGAGCGAGGCGCTGAACAAATGAATCAACCGTTACTCTCGGTCAACAACCTGACCCACCTTTACGCGCCGGGTAAGGGTTTTACCGACGTCTCCTTTGCGCTGTGGCCTGGCGAAGTGCTGGGGATCGTGGGCGAATCCGGCTCCGGTAAAACCACGCTGCTGAAGGCAATCTCCGCGCGTCTGGCGCCGCAGCAGGGAGAAGTGCTGTATCAGAACGACTCGCTCTACGCCATGAGCGAAGGCGAGCGTCGTCGCCTGCTGCGCACCGAATGGGGCGTAGTGCATCAGCACCCGATGGATGGCCTGCGCCGCCAGGTGTCGGCGGGCGGCAATATCGGCGAACGGCTGATGGCCACCGGCGCGCGCCACTATGGCGACATCCGCGCCACCGCGCAGAAATGGCTGGAGGCGGTGGAAATTCCACCCTCGCGCATTGATGAAATGCCGACCACCTTTTCCGGCGGTATGCAGCAGCGTTTGCAAATCGCCCGCAACCTCGTCACCCACCCCAAACTGGTGTTTATGGATGAGCCCACCGGCGGGCTGGACGTGTCCGTACAGGCGCGCCTGCTCGACCTGCTGCGCGGTCTGGTGGTGGATCTCGATCTGGCGGTGGTGATTGTCACCCACGACCTGGGCGTGGCCCGCCTGCTGGCCGACCGCCTGCTGGTAATGAAACAGGGTCAGGTCGTGGAAAGCGGCCTGACCGACCGCGTGCTCGACGACCCGCACCACCCGTACACCCAGCTGCTGGTCTCTTCTGTGCTGCAGAACTAAGGACGAAACAATGACTGCCATCCGCGTTGAGAATTTGAGTAAAACCTTCGTTCTGCACCATCAACACGGCGTGCGCCTGCCGGTGCTGCAAAACGCGTCGCTCACGGTGGAAAACGGCGAGTGCGTGGTGCTGCACGGCCACTCCGGCAGCGGCAAATCCACGCTGCTGCGTTCGCTGTACGCCAACTACCTGCCGGATAGCGGCCATATCCACATCCGGCACGGCGACGAATGGGTGGACCTGGTGCACGCCCCTGCCCGCAAAGTGCTGGAAGTCCGTAAAACCACGATGGGCTGGGTCAGCCAGTTTTTACGGGTGATCCCGCGGATTTCCGCGCTGGACGTGGTCATGCAGCCGCTGCTTGATACCGGCGTACCGCGTGAAGCCTGTGCGGCGAAAGCCGCACGCCTGCTGACGCGCCTCAACGTACCGGAGCGTCTGTGGCACCTTGCGCCCTCCACCTTTTCCGGCGGCGAGCAGCAGCGTGTCAATATCGCGCGCGGTTTTATCGTCGACTACCCGATTTTGCTGCTTGATGAGCCCACTGCCTCGCTGGATGAGAAAAACAGCGCCGCCGTGGTCACGCTCATCGACGAAGCCAAAGCCCGTGGCGCCGCCATTGTCGGCATTTTCCATGATGAAGCGGTACGCAACCGTGTCGCCGATCGTCTCCACCCGATGGGTACAACAGCATGATTATCAATAACGTAAAGTTGATTCTTGAAAATGATGTGGTGCATGGCTCCCTGGAGGTGCAGGACGGCGCGATCCGCGCGTTCGCCGAAAGCCAGAGCCGCCTGCCTGAAGCGATGGATGGCGAAGGCGGTTGGCTGCTGCCGGGGCTTATCGAGCTGCATACCGATAATCTGGATAAATTCTTCACCCCGCGCCCAAAGGTCGACTGGCCCGCGCATTCGGCGATGAGCAGCCACGACGCGCTGATGGTCGCCAGCGGCATCACCACCGTGCTGGACGCCGTGGCGATTGGCGATGTACGCGACGGCGGCGATCGTCTGGAAAACCTGGAAAAGATGATCAACGCCGTGGAGGACACGCAAAAGCGCGGCCTCAATCGCGCCGAGCACCGCCTGCACCTGCGCTGCGAACTGCCGCACCACACCACGCTGTCGCTGTTTGAAAAGCTGGTGGACCGCGATGCGGTCTCGCTGGTGTCGCTGATGGATCACTCCCCGGGTCAGCGTCAGTACGCCGACCGCTCAAAATACCGCGAGTATTACCAGGGAAAATACCACCTGACCAACGTGCAGATGGACCGCTTTGAAGAGGAGCAGATGGCGCTGGCGGCGCAGTGGTCGCAGCCAAACCGCCAGGCGATCGCCGCCGCCTGCCGCAAACGCGCTATCGCGCTGGCGAGCCACGACGACGCCACCCACGCGCACGTGGTGGAGTCTCACCAGATTGGCAGCGTTATCGCCGAGTTCCCCACCACCTTAGAGGCGGCGGACGCCTCACGTCGGCACGGCATGAACGTGCTGATGGGCGCGCCAAATATCGTGCGCGGCGGCTCGCATTCCGGCAACGTGGCGGCGCATACGCTGGCGAGCCTTGGCCTGCTGGACATTCTCTCCTCCGACTACTACCCGGCAAGCCTGCTGGATGCGGCTTTTCGCGTCGCCGATAACGACGCCAACAGCTTCACCCTGCCGCAGGCAATCCATCTGGTCACCCGCAACCCGGCGCGGGCGCTGAACCTGCAGGATCGGGGCGTTATCGCCGAAGGAAAGCGCGCCGACCTGGTGCTGGCGCACCGCAAGGGTGAACACATCCACATCGACCACGTCTGGCGGCAGGGAAAGAGGGTCTTCTGATGACAGGAACGCTTATCTGGTTAGTCGGGCCGTCAGGCTCCGGGAAAGACAGCCTGCTGGAGGCGCTGCGTAAGCAGGAGCACCCGCAGATGCTGGTGGCGCATCGCTACATCACCCGCCCCGCAGGCGCTGGCTGTGAAAACCATATCGCCCTCAGCGAACACGAGTTTTTCACCCGCGCCGAACAGCATCTGTTTGCGCTGAGCTGGCATGCCAACAACCTCTACTACGGCGTGGGTATGGAGATTGACCTGTGGCTGCACGCCGGGCTCGACGTGGTGGTGAACGGCTCGCGCGCCCACCTGCCGCAGGCGAAAGCGCGGTATGGCGAGTCACTGCTGCCGGTCTGCCTGCAGGTGTCGCCGGATATTTTGCGCCAGCGGCTGGAGCAACGGGGCCGGGAAAATGCGCGGGAGATAACCCAGCGCCTGGATCGCGCCGCCCGCTATACCCCGCAGGAGTGCGTCATGCTGAATAATGACGGCAGTCTGCTACAGTCTGTAGAGATGTTCTTGCATTTGATTCGCACCCACGGCAACCACAAAGAGAGCCAACATGCCTGTCTGTGAACTACGTGACGCGACCCTGGACGACATCCATGCGGTCTATGCGTTAATCGCTGAGCTGAAGCAAAAAGAGTATAACCGGGCGGTCTTCGCCGCCGGGTTTGCCGCCAATCTGGCGAACCCGACTCAGCGTTACCAGCTCGCGCTGGTGGACGGCACGGTAGTGGGGCTTATCGGCATGCAGCTACAGTTCCCACTGAACTTCAACAACTGGATTGGCGAGGTACAGGAGCTGGTGGTGCTGCCGCGCAACCGCGGCCTGAGCGTCGGCCAGGCGCTGCTGGCGTGGGCGGAAAACGAGGCCCGCCGCAGCGGCGCCACGATGATGGAGCTGTCAAGCGGCCGGGCGCGGCCGGACGCCCACCGTTTTTACCTGCGCGAAGGTTACCAGCAGAGCCATTTCCGCTTCAAAAAAGCGCTGTAAGGAGGGGGTATGAGCCTGACCATCCGCTTAACGGGCACCGGCGGCGCGCAGCTGGTGCCGGTATTTGGCTGCGACTGCGCCGCCTGCCGCCGCGCGCGGGCGCAGGCGCAGTTTCGCCGCCGCCCGTGCAGCGCCGAAATCCGCTACAACGACGCGGTCACGCTGCTGGATGCCGGGCTGCCGGACCTGATGGAACGCTGGCCTGCGGGGAGCTTTCAGCAGTTTTTACTGACGCATTACCATATGGATCACGTGCAGGGGTTATTCCCCCTGCGCTGGGGCGTGGGCAAGCGCATCGCAGTCTACGGCCCGCCCGACGAACAGGGCTGCGACGATCTCTTCAAACATCCCGGCCTGCTCGATTTTAGCCATACCGTCGAGCCCTTTGTGGTGTTCGAGCTGCAAGGGCTGCAGGTGACGCCGCTGCCGCTGAACCATTCAAAACTCACCTTTGGCTATCTGCTGGAGTCGGCCCACAGCCGCGTCGCGTGGCTTTCCGACACCGCCGGGCTACCGGACAAGACGCTGAAGTTCTTACTCAACAATCACCCGCAGGCGATGATCATCGACTGCAGCCATGCTCCTCGCGCCGAAACGCCGAAGAACCATTGCGACCTGAACACCGTCATTGCCATCAACGAAACGATCCGTAGCCCCCGGGTGATACTGACCCATATCAGCCATCAGTTCGACGTGTGGATGATGGATAACCCGCTGCCAGCCGGGTTTGAGGCGGGGTATGACGGAATGGAGATTGTGCTGGATTAACGGTTGTACTCATCCTCAAGCTGCTGCTCCTGGTCATCGAGCTGGCGGCGTTCCTGATCGAGCTGACGCTGGCGATCGTCCAACTGGCGGCGCCGGTCTTCCAGTTGGCGATAGCGGTTATCGTACTGTCTGCTGCGGGCGTCGTTCTGCGACTGAGGATCATCGTGATAGACGCTATCGCTGCTCGGCTTATAGGCATCATTAATAGCCTGCTGAATGTTGCCGATCGCATCATCAATAATATCGGCGTGCGCCATGTGGCTTGTCAGCGACAGCAGGCCAACGAACAGAGCAGTAGTGTAACGTTTCATAAAACCAGTCCCGCAGGTGAGCTGACTTTACGGTAATCAACGACCGCACAAAGAGGTAGCGGAGGAATCTCAAATTCGCCGCTGTTCAACCGCCGCAATGGCCTCTATCCGCTCCTGATGTCGCCCCCCTTCAAACACCGCATTCAGCCAGGCGTCGACAATCATTTTTGCCAGTTCAACACCGACCACCCGCGAGCCGAATGCCAACACGTTAGTATCGTTATGCTGACGCGAAAGCTGCGCCGAATAGGGTTCACTACACACAACGGCACGTATACCTGGAAACTTGTTTGCCGTAATGGATATCCCGACGCCAGTGCCGCAAATCAGGGTTATGCATCCAATTAGTAGAACATATATTTCTCGATAAATGCTCCGATGACTTTTTCGTGGACCTCAACTGAACGCGAGAAACAGATCGCTTTACGAGCCAGCCGCTTAATGCAGGTTCGGAGCGTCAGGTTATTACGCTCAATACGTTGGGTGAATAAGATGCCTGTCCTTCGGGACTTCTCTGGCATAGCTGCCCCAGTCGTCGCTGGTGATCATGCCGATGGTGAATGGCGTGAGCAGTGCCAGTAGCTCCCGGCAGGTTTCATCGGTTCGGGGACCAAAAGTGTAGGCCAGTACACCGCCTGTTTTGGTGTTGTACGCATACCAGAGCCAGTGCTGTCGGGCTTTACTGCCAACGAAGCTCCATTGCTCATCAAGTTCACAGGTAAGCGCCATATCAGCATGGGCGACGGGCGAAGACGTTATTCGCTTCGGCGCGAGTTTTTTAAAGTCCGGATGACAGTGTTAATGCCGATTTTCAATGTCCTGGCGGTATCACGAACGCCAGAGCCGTTGAAAGCCATTTCAGTTATCTGCTCTTTAACGCCCGGTTTACGGGCTTCATAAGCGTAAGTGAGCTGAAACACGCGGCGGCAGTCACGGCAGCGAAATCTGTCATGGCCTTTAGGGTTCTGGCCATGAGGGAATCTCAAAGCGGCTATTATACATTAATTCAACTAATTAGAGGCATTACCCAATTTTATCTGTTGGCCGCCTGAAGTATGAGCAGCGCAACTTCACCCGACCCGCAGCCGTTAATGCGACAGAGCCGTTTTTCATGCTCTCCAATGGGATAGAAAGGTTCAGCAATACTAACATTATTAGACTTGCTTAAGCTTAAGGATGTGGCAGGCATTTTTGCAAGATATGTATGTGTTTATTTTGTCAGCTATTTCATTTATTAATAAATTTTTTACTAAAGCGACTGAGTACTGACACATAACACTTGGCGCTTTCATATTAAAAAAACTCAACCATTCCTCCGTGTATTTATTATATATTCTATTGGATTTATGTACATAGAAAAGAGCAGTGGCTGGTGAAAAAAAATGAACATAGCATATCGTATTATATGGAACTCAATTTCACAGGGATGGGTAATTGTATCTTCAAAAGGAAAGCAGAAACCCTCCAGAAATAATAGGCTGGCGATTTTTATCTTCGCCAGTGCATGTACCTACAGTTCGTCATCATTGGCAACGAATTATTTCTCCACTGTATCGGGTAATTTTAATTTTACTGACCCCAGTACAGTCATGACAACGACAAATTCGGCCCATGCACTATTAGCAAGTTCAGGGAATACGATAACCAGTAATTATTCTCTGACAATGAACACCATCGGTTCAGGAAGTTGTGGTATGGACGCTATAGTGGGAGGGACAATTAATCTGAAGGATGTCGACATTACAACCAGTGGCCAGAATGCAATTGGGATGTTTTCTAATGGCGGGAGTATCACATCTACGGATAAGGTAATAATACATACCAATGGTAATCAAGCCTACGGTGTATATTCTGATGCGGGAAATATAAATCTAGTTGATGCAGACATCACGACTACAGGTGACCGGAATTTTGGTCTAGCTGCCAATAATAATGGTGATGTTAGTGTTTCTGGGGCTTCAACCATTAATGTTAGTGGAAATCAGGTTTATGGTGTCTACGGCAGTGGCGGAGGATCGATAAATCTGAATGACCTGAATGTCACAGTTGACGGAACAACTAACAGTATGGGTGTCTATGCTACGGGGAATGGTACCGCAATAACAAGTTCTGGTTTTTCCACCGTTTATGCTAACGGTAGCACTTTGTATGGTGTTTCAGTAGAAAATGGTGCCGTGGTAAATATGAATGGCCTTGATGTAACGACCACCAGTGATGGTACTGTTGCAATCGTTGTAAAGGATGGGGAATTTGACAATTCTGGCACTACAGATATCCATACTGCAGGATATGCAGGAATACAAATATCAGGAGGTACAAGCTATCTAAACGACTTGAATATCACTAATAGTGGAGATAATGCAATTGGTATCTCTACAGAACGATCAGGAATGATAACCATCAGTGGAACTACCATTATAAACCAAACTGGTGGTAGTGATTACGGCATAATAGCATCAGATGGAAGCAGTATTAACCTGCAGGATGTAGCCATTACTAATGTCACTGGAGATTACAATCTCGGTATGTATGCAAGTGATGCTAATACGATAGTATCCAGTACTGGTACTGTAAATATCAATACTGCTGGTACTGAAAATCATGGTATCTTCATTGTTAGTGGTGCCACCGAAACTTTTAATAAACTAGAGATTATGAGTTCTGGGGACAATGCTACGGGCATTACGCTTAGTGATACTGACAGCCAGATTAATCTTAACGACACTGTAATCAGTACATCAGGTCTTGCATCCCATGGTTTCCAGGTTACAAGTGGTGCAGGCAAAACGTTTGATGGTTCTGCAGGAAATGTCCTTCCTTCAATTACCGTTGATGGTGCCGGTTCCGCCTTACTTGATGCCAGTGATGCAGGCAGTGAAATTTACTTAAACAACCAGCAGCTTAACATTAACCAGACTATTGGTCCGGACACCTGGGGAGTTAAGGCAGAAAACGGTGGAGAAATACATCTCGAAGGTAGCAGTGACTCAGGGGGTACCGGATTGTGGGCTTCAGGAGCTGGCAGTAACCTAGTACTAAACGGTACAACCGACACTACAGGGTCAAGGGTAAAACTGGATGACAGCAGTACCCTCACGCTAAGCCGGGGGGATAATACTGCAAGTATTGGTTCTCTGGAGGGGGAGGCATCATCCACAGTCAGTTCCATGACCGCTGATGGCGCTCTGTCTATTGGCGTCAACAATACCGCCAGCAATGGAAGTATGATTGATGATGCGAATTTCGCTGGTGCTTTCACGAATATCGGCCAGCTTATCAAAACTGGTTCTCTGACGCAGATCCTTAGTGGTTCGGGCAACACTGTGGGCAGCGTGGATGTGAACGGCGGTACGCTGAGATTTGAACAGTCGGGTCCATTTACCACCACAGCTGACTACCGAACGCAAACAGGGGCAACTACCGATATCGGGCTGGCCGGTGCTACCCTCATTGTGGGTGGTGCATTTACGCAGGAATCCGGATCAACTCTCAACGTCACACTTGACAGTGGCAATGATGTCACGGCTGATACAGCCAGTCTGGATGGGGTGCTTACCGTTAATGGATTCGTCGGAGGACCAACTCCCGTAAAATCAAGCGACGTGGCAAGCAATACCTATACAGTCATCCATACCCTTAACGGCATCACGGGTGATTTCTCAAACAACCTGGCGTCCCAACTGGATTATCTCCTCTACGACGGGCATATCTCAACCGACGGTAAGGACTACAATCTCGGCTTCCGGCTGGCCTGGAATGAAGGACTCCAGGATAAAAGTACCGGGGGTTTTACCCTTAATGACGGCACCGCATTTGATGTTGATACCGTCCTGGCTGACCAGACCGCCCCCACTGGTGGTTTCGATACTGGCTGGGATGGCAAAAGCCTGACCAAAGCCGGTAACGGCCTTCTGGTGCTATCTGCTGTCAACACCTATACCGGCAGCACCACCCTCAATGCCGGTA
>Ga0213878_10000134_pt1 | contig 35439 bp, 33 predicted proteins | sample VelepicoBEBS_R02_FD_161053 | JGI IMG/M metagenome (GOLD analysis project Ga0213878, IMG submission 161053) | Vellozia epidendroides bulk soil microbial communities from rupestrian grasslands, the National Park of Serra do Cipo, Brazil - BS_R02 | ecosystem: Environmental > Terrestrial > Soil >... | reverse complement strand
GAGCGCGGGAAGATGCTCGGGATCGTCACCGTCGACGACGCGATCGACGCGATCATCCCCGAACGGCTCACCAAGCAGCTTCCGCGCTTCACCAAGCACGCGAAGCGGCGCCGCGCCGAAACGGCGCCTTAGCCTCTCGCCCGTGGGCCGCAACTGGCGAATCCTCCTCGCCTTTTTCGCCGTGCTCGGGCCGGGCTTCGTCACCGCCTCGGCGGGGAACGACGTCGGCGGGATCGCAACCTACTCGGCGGCCGGCGCGCGCTTCGGCTACGCGACGCTGTGGACGCTGACCGCGCTGACGGTCTCGCTGATCGTCGTGCAGGAGATGGCCGGCCGGATGGGCGCGGTGACGGGTCAGGGCTTGGCCGGTCTGATCCGCGAGAACTTCGGCGTGCGCACGACGTTCCTCGCGATGGCGGCGCTGTTCTTCATCAACACCGGGATCACCGCGACGGAGTTCGCCGGGATCGGCGCGGCCTCGGAGATCTTCGGCCTCTCGCGCTACGCCGCCGTTCCGCTCGCGACGGTGATCGTGTTCTTGTTCGTGTTGCGGCTGCCGAACCAGATCGTCGAGCGGGTCTTCGTCGTGCTCTCGCTGATCTATCTCAGCTACATCTGGTCCGCGGTCTCCGCGCATCCCGACTGGCACCAGGTCGTGCGCGACACCTTCGTGCCGAGGATCGAGAAAGACCCCGCGTTTCTGGTGACGGTCGTGGGGTTGATCGGCACGACGATCTCGCCGTACATGCAGTTCTTCCTGCAGTCGGCGGTCGTCGACAAAGGCTCGCGCGCGCGCGACCTGCCGGCGATCAGGCTCGACGTGGTGGTCGGCTCGGTGCTCGCGATCGTGCTGGCGGGCTTCATGATCGTCGCCAACGGCGCGACGATCTACCAAGCCGCGCTGCACACCGGGAAGCCGCTGCTGAACATCGACACCGCGCAAGCGCAGGACTTTGCGCTCGCGCTCAAGCCGCTCGCCGGCAACTTCGCCGAGATGCTGTTCGCGTTCGGGATCCTCAACGCCGGCATCTTCACCGCGACCGTACTGCCGCTCTCGACCGCGTACATCGTCTGCGAAGGGTTCGGGCTCGAAGCCTCGCTCGACCGCCGCTTCCGCGAGGCGCCGGTCTTCTACTCGCTCTTCGCGGGCGCGGTGGTGCTGGGCGCCGGGCTGGTGCTGCTCGTTCCGAAAGCGTCGCTGCTGAAATTGATCTTCTACGCGCAGGTCGTGCAGGGCGTGGTGCTGCCGCTCGAGCTGGTGCTGATGCTGCTGATCGTGAACAATCCGCGCGTGATGGGGCGCTACGTCAACACGCGCTTCGGCAACGTCGTCGGCTGGGCGACCGCCGTCGCGATCGGCGGCCTCGCGCTCATCTACGTCTGGCAGTCGCTCGCGAGCGCTTAGCCGGCGTAGCCGTGCTTCACCGCTTCCATGCCGGCGTAATACGCGATGAGGATCAGCAGCGTGGCGACGCCGGCGAGGATGAGCGCGTTGCGCCGGCCGCTCTCGCGGCGCGCCACCGCGTTCGCCGCCATGTAGCCGGCCCAGCCGGCGACCGCGAGCGCCGGATGATACCAGGGCACCTTCAGCCCCTGCACCATCAGCACGATCCCGAGCAGGATCTGCAGCGTGACGACGTACAGCGTGATGCGGCGTCCGAGGCGCTGCCACACGGCGAGCACCGCCAGCGCCGCGACCACGAAGGCGACCCAGAGGTGGACGGTCAGCAAGTTCACGTCCGCCCGCTTCGCGGTAGACAGGCTGGTATACCTGCGCGCGCGAAGGCGCGGCTCATGCAACGCGCGCGCACCCATGACGGCGTCCCGCTCGGCGAGCACATCGCCGCGGTGGCGTCGGAACTGTTCTACAAGGACGGGATCCACGTCGTCGGGGTCGATCGCGTCGCCGCCGAAGCCGACGTCACGAAGCGGACGCTGTACCGCTACTACGGCTCGAAGGACGATCTGATCGCCGCGGCGCTGCGCAGGTCGCCGAACATCACCTTCCCGCGCGAGGGAACGCCGCGCGAGCGGATCGCCGGCGCGTTTCGCGCGATGGCCGAGATGCTGCGCGTCGAGGCGTACCGCGGCTGCCCGTACATCAACGCCGCCGCCGAGCTGACGAACCCGAGGCATCCCGCCCGCGTTTTGATCGAAGAGCTCACGACGCGCCGGCGCGAGTGGTTCGCGAAGCGCGCGCGCGAGCTCGGCGCGCGCGAGCCCGAGCTGCTCGCCGAGCAGCTCGACGTGCTCTTCGACGGCGCGCTCGCGAACGCGACGAAGCGCCGCGTCGACCTGCCGGCGCTCGCGGCGCTCGCCGCCGCCGAAGCGCTCGTCGACGCCGCAGCGCCCGCGCCGTCTCGACGCACGACGACCTCAGCGCGGACGCCGCGACGCCGCGCGAGCTAGCTTCGTCAGCGACTTCCAGCGCCGTTTCTCGTCGCTGAGCGCGACCGGATCGGCGCGCCGGTCGAGATATGCGAGCTCGGCGCGCAGCGCGCGCCAGCGCTCGTAGCGCGCGGGCTCCACTTCATCGCGCACCGCGCAGCCCGGCTCCACGCCGTGCGCGCAGTCGCGAAACCGGCACCGCGCAGCCGCGCCTGCGACGTCGGCGAAGACGTCGTCGAGCACGTCGCCTGCCGCCGACCACGGCGCGAACGCGCGCATCCCCGGCGTGTCGACGAGCCACGCGCCACCCGGCAGCGCGACCAGCTCGCGGCGCGTGGTGGTGTGCACGCCGCGGCCGTCGCTTGCGCGCGCCGCGCGGGTGGCGAAACGCTCCGCGCCGAGCAGCCGGTTCGCCAGCGTCGACTTGCCGACGCCGGACGAGCCGACCAGCGCGATCGTCGTTCCGGCTTCGAGGAATTCGTCGAGGCCTTCGCAGCCTTCGCCGTATTCGGCGCTGATCGCGATCACCGGCGCAGCACCGCTCACGCCGTACAGCTCGGCGACCAGCGCCGCCGGATCGCGCGCCAGGTCGCATTTGTTCAACACGACGACGGCGCGCGCGCCTGCGGCCGCGATCGCGACGAGATAGCGCTCGACGCGCGGCGGCGAGAACTCGCGGCCCGGCGCGGTCACGACGAAGACGAGGTCGAGGTTCGCCGCGATCGGCTGCGGCGCCGTGCCGCGGTCGTGCCGCGCGCGGGCGAGCACGCCGCGCCGCGGTGCGAGCGCGACGACGCGTCCGTCCTCGACCGCGGCGAAGTCGCCGACGACCGGCCGGTCCGCGAGCCCAGGCGTGATGCGAAGGATCGTTTCTCGCCCGTCGGGGGCGAGCGCGAGAAAATCGGCACCGCGGTCCGACGCGATGCGATGGTCGAAGTGCAAGGTCGTGCCTTTCGTGCAGCGGTGGTGAGAACCGGACGAACGAAGGCGCGACGAGTGCGGGCGTTACGGCCCGCGGCGTGCTAGCGCGCGGTCAGCGCGCGCCGCGCAAGCAAAGAGAGCTCGCCGCGCCGGTCGGCGCAGGGACGGACGTCGTCATGAGGCTCTCCTTTCTGTGCGAATGGCGAAGAGCGGGGCTACGGCTCGTCCGCTGCGCCCTCCTTCCGGCCGCAGGATAGGCGGCACGGCGTCGTAAGTTCCCGCAGACCGGTGCAGAACGAGAACGTGGTCCCTGCCCGGCCGCTGCGCCGGGACCGTTCCGAGTCGCTCCTCGCCTTCGCGGAGGCGCTGGCGCGCGTCGCGGCGAGCGGCGGCGGCGCGCAGGCGCTCGCGGCGCATCTGGCCGCGGCGCTCGACGCGGCGGTGCTGGTCGAGGATGCGCAGTGGCGGCACCTCGCCGTCGCCGGCACCGGCGAGCGCGCGATCCCGCCCTCCGTGCGCGACCTGCTTCGGACGGACGCCGAAGGCGAGGAGAGCGTCCCGCTCGCGCCGCCCGCCGAGCCGCAGGCGCGCGCGTTTCCGATCCGCGCCGGCGAGGCGCGGCTGGGCTGGCTCGCGGTGTTCCCCGGTCCGGCGCGACTCGGCGAGGAGCGGGCCGGACTGATCCGGCTGACCGCCGCGCAGATCGCGATCGAGATCTCGCGCGAGGCCGGCGGCGGGCGCGGCCGGCGGCGCGGCTTCTGGGACCGGCTGCTCGCGCGCGCGTACGAAGACCCGCTCGAAGCGCGCGAGGACGCGCAGGCGCGCGGGATCGCGCTCGCACCCGGCTACGTCGCGGTCGCGGTCGAAGGCGAAGGGCTCGACGAGAGCGTCGCGACGCAGAAGAACGCCGAGATCCGCCGCGTCTGCCTCGACACGCTGGGGACGCGCACCGGCGAGGTCGTCGTCGTCGAGCGCGGTGGCGGCTTCTTCTTCTTGGTTCCGGCGCCGCTCGAAGTCGACGCGGCGAACGCGCGGACCGCGGCGACGCTGATCCCGCGCGGGATGCATCGCGCCGGGCTCGAGGTGAAGGTGGTCGGCGGGATCGGGCGGCACGCCGAGATGCTGCACGTCGCGCAGAGCGTCGACGAAGCGCGCGAAGCGATGACGATCGCGCGCCGGATGTTCGGCGGCGGGCGGGTGATGCCGTACGACGACTTGGGCGTCTACCCGCTGCTGCACCGCACCGGCGCGACGCGCGAAGACTGGCGCGCCTTCGCGACGCGCGTCCTCGACCCGCTGCGCACCTACGACGAGAAGCACCAGACGGAATTGGTGCGCACGCTCGAGCTCTTCTTCGACGTCGGGCAGAACATCAAGGAAGCGGCGGCGCGGCTCAACGTGCACCGGCACACCGTCTTCTACCGCTTGCGCCAGATCGGCGAGATCGGCCGGCTCGACCTCGACTCGCCGCACGACCAGCTCACCGTGCGCGCGGCACTCGCGGTCGACGCGCTCGACGGGTAGATGCTCACCACCGTGAAAGATACTTCGGCGGCGCGCAAGCACGCGCTCGCGCTCGCGAAAGAGCACGGCGTGCGCTGGGTGCGGCTGGCGTTCGTCGACGTGCTCGGGATCGAGAAGAGCGTCTCGATCCCGGCCGGCCAGCTCGAGCGCGCGCTGAACGGCAACGTGACCTTCGACGGCGGCTCGATCGACGGGTTCGTGCGCGGCGAAGAAGTCGACATGGTGCTGCGCCCCGATCCGGCGACGTTCACCGTCTTGCCGTGGACGAGCGACGGTCAGACCGAAGCGCGCGTGCTGTGCGACATCGAGACGCCGGACGGAATGCCGTTCGAAGGCGATCCGCGCTCGACGCTCAAGCGCGTGCTCGAAGACGCGGGCGACGTGATGCAGACGCTGCGCGCCGGACTCGAGGTGGAGTTCTACCTGTTCGCGCTGGGCGCCGACGGCACGCCCTCCACGCGCACGACCGACGCCGGCTCGTACTTCGACTTCTCGGCCAGCGACCGCGGCGAGGAAGTGCGGCTGGCGACCAGCGTCGCGCTCGAGGCGATGGGGATCCCGGTCTCCTCGGCGCACCACGAGCACGGCGCCGGCCAGCACGAGCTCGACCTCGCCGCCGGAACGGTGCTGGCCACGGCCGACCGGCTCGTGACCGTGCGCGGCGTCGTCAAGCGCATCGCCGAGCGGCACGGATTGCACGCGACGTTCATGCCGAAGCCGCTCGAAGACCAAGCCGGAAGCGGTTTGCACGTCTACTTCGCGCTCGGCGAGGTCGACGAAGCGGTGCGGTTGTACGCGGTCGCCGGACTCCTCGAGCACGCGCCGGGGTTCACCGCGATCTGCAACCCGACGGTGAACTCGTACAAGCGGCTCGTCGCCGCCTGGGACGCGCCGGTCTACACGGTGTGGTCGCAGCGCAGCGCGAACGCGCTCGTCCGCGTCCCGCCCGCGTTCGGCGAGGAGCCGCCGCTGCTCGAAGTGCGCAGTCCCGACGCCTCGTGCAACCCGTATCTCGCGATGGCGGTGCTGGTCGAAGCGCTCGCCGACGGCATTCGCACGCGCAGCCTCCCCGGCGACTCGTTCACCGGCTCCACGTACGAGCTGGGCGAGCACTTCCGCAAGGAGCACGGCATCCGGCAGCTGCCGAAATCGCTGCGCCAAGCGATCGCCGCGCTCGACGAGGATGTCGTGATCCGCGGCGCGCTCGGCGACCACATCTACCACGCCTTCCGCGACGCCAAGCTCGCCGAATACGAGCGCTACCGCCGCGCCGTCCACCCCTGGGAGCGCGAAGCCTACCTGCGCACGTTCTGATCGCGCGCACGAAGGCGCCCGGATTCGCTCGCGGAATCTTTCGGCAGCGGAAGAGTTCGGGAGGCGGCGGATGCGCGCAAGCCTGACGCACCAGCGAAGCACGACAGCGATCCACAGGCACGAGATCATCGTCCGGGCGCTGCCGCGGGCGGCCCGCGGCGCTCGCGGGCCGGCCTGGGACTTCGCGCGCGTTTCGGTGCTGCCGCCGTCCCGCGGAGACGGCACGAAGTCGTCCGACTCCGCGATGGTGGAACCAGGCGAAGACGTCAGCCAGTCGGACGGAGCGCCGGCCGAGCCGATGACGCCGCCGACGCCTGCGCCCGCACCCGGCGTCTTCCCGCCGAACCCGCCGCCTCCGCCGGCACCAGCCAAGCCGGCTTCGACAAAAAAGGCGAAGCTCAAGAGCGGTCCGACATACACGCCGAGCGGCACGATCAAGGCGACGAAGCAATCCGACGGCTCGAAAACGGCGACGTTCACCTTAGGCGCGGAATTCGAAAACGATCCCGCGCACGACGTCGATCCGGCCGCCGGCGAGGTCAGGCAGTTCATCCAGTGGACGAAAGAGGAGGATATCCCGAATCACGCCGGATTCCGGCCGAAAACGGATTACAAGGCCAATACCTGGTACGAAGATCGCGACAGCGTCGGCAAACGCTACGGCCGTCGCACCGGACCGTACGCCGAGTGCGTCTCGGTCAATCACTACGAGGACAAAGCCGGGAACCAGAACTGCGCCAGCGGTGAAGTGTTCGTCGGACGTGATGATCCAACGGACGGTTCGGGAGCGAAAACCGGCAAATGGCTTTTCGAGCTGCGTGCGTTCGACGTCGCCAACGGCGACGCAAGCCTGGGGACTCCGGCCTCCGTTGCGGTCGACTGGAACGTGTAGGTGCCGGTCGGAGCGCACGAGTCGACGGCGTTGAAGCTCGAGCTCGCGCTACGTTCGGGCCGCCTCGCGGTGACGATCGTCAACGCGACCGGTGGTGAACAAAGGCTGTGGGACTGGCACAACTCGTGGGGCTGGTATGCCCTGGCCGCTCAAGCTCGAGAGCGCACCGGCAGGAGCTTTGAGATAAAGCGCGAGCTGCGCGACTGGAGCAAGAACGGGCCGACGGCGTTCGTCCTCTCCCCCGGCGAACGGCACGAGGTGCTGCTCGACCTCCGTGACGGTTCGTGGGAGATCGTCGCGGCCGAATCGGTCGACGTGGTGCACCTGCAAGACCAGCCGCTTGAGCTGCGCGCGCGCCTCCGCATCGAGCCGACGCCGGAAGCGGAGCGACTCGGCGTCTTCACCGGCACCGTCTTCAGCGACTGGATCGTCTCCACGCCCCCGCACGACTGGTTGCCCGCTTCGACGTCTTGACGTCGACGAGCCAATCGTTTTCGTCTACGCACGCCAGGTCGCGCTGAGGTATTGATTTTCCGGCCCGACCGAGGGATGAGTGTGATGCAGGCAGCACGCCGGAGGCGCTGAGACGACGGTTTCGGTCCCCGGAGTGTTGCGTAATTCACACGAAGCCCACCCGAGGTGCCATGCCGGAAGTACAACAGATCGAGCAAGTGCTCATCCCCTGCGTCAAGACGAGCCGTGGAATGTTCCCCACCGAGCGACTCGTCACCGTACAGGACAGGAGCGGCGAGCTTCTCCCGATGTTCGCTGGATGCTGCGCACTGGTCGAGCGCAACAAGCGCCAATACATTCGGGCCACGCGCATGTCGATCGACGAAGAAGCCGGCTTCAGCGTTTGCCTCCTGCCGGTGATGGTCACCGAGACGCCGACGATGACTCGCTGGGTGCGGGTGCCAAATAGCGAGATTATGGTTTATGATTCTGAGTAATTTAGATATTCTGCAGGCAATCACGACCAGCGACATCATTATCGATCCGTTGCCGCCGCTCGTTCCGGGCGAGCCACCCTTCAACACGACGACCATCGATTTGCGCTTGGCGCCGACGATCACCGTACCGCGCGCTCTTCCCATTTCGCAGCGCTTGGATCATCCGTATGATCCGAGTTTCGTCCGCCAAAATGCGGACGATTACTGCGCCAGCGAAGCGCAGCCGTTCGTCCTCAAACCGAACGAGTTCGTCTTGGCCAGTACGATAGAGCAGGTGTGCCTTCCGATACGACCCGGCCGACCAGTCTACGCTGCTCGTGTCGAAGGAAAAAGCTCGCGCTCCCGCCTCGGTATGTTGGTACACCTTAGCGCCCCGACGGTACATAGCGGCTTCGGTGGCCCGATCACCCTCGAGATCGTCAATCTGGGACCGAACAGCATCCAGCTCGTTCCGAAGGTTTATATCTGCCAGCTCGTCTTCGAGTGCGTCTCCGAGACGCCCGAGAACGCCCCGAACCAGTTCAGCGGTCAGACGACGCCGGCCGGGAGGCGGGCGGCCTAAGAGAGGCGGATGAAACGGTACCGCTTCTTGATCACGGTGTTGGCGAAGCCGCCTTTCGACTCCGCTGCGAGGAATTGCGCGTAGACGGTCGGCGGCACGTCCACGTAGCGGTAGACGCCGCCGCTGACGTATTCCAGGTCCAGCTTTTTCGTCGTCGGATCGTAACCCGCTGAGACGATGCTCCTGCTGTCCACCTCGTTGCGGGCGATCCAAGCTCGTGCGGACGGCATCCCGTTTCACGATACACCGCACCGCGAGCGATGACACGATTACGAACGAGCCACACTTCTATGCTGAAGCACTGGTACTAAAGGATTACGTCGAGCGAGGCTTGGTGCGGACCGAGTATTGGACGGTGAAGCTGCGCGGGGTGAGCGGGTTGGCGGGCTGGACCGCGAAGCCGCCGCCGGCGAGCGGGAGACGGTAGGCGTAGGCCGTCGTCCAGAAGATCCCGGAGTCGGCGTTGGTGACGTTCGAGACGAACGCGGTGAGCGTGCCGCGCGCCAGCGCCCGCGAGACGCCCGCGTTGACCTGCGTGTACGCGCCGAGCCGGCGGCCGTTGTTCGCGCCGACGTACTGCGCGTTGACGATCCATTCGAGTTTCGCGCGCGGCTGCAGCGCGTCGAACGTCAGCACGGCGGTGTGAAGCGGACGGTTCGGTAGCTGCGCCCCGGGGACGATGAAGCTGTACGGGCTGTTGAAGCGCGGATCGTCGGTCAGCATCGTCGCGGCGGTCGTCGAGAGCGTCGGAAACACGACCACGTCTCGTCCGAGCGCGACGCGGCCGCTCAGCGACCAGCCTTCGTACCGGCGCGTCGTCCCCGCGATGCTCTGCGCGACGTAGATCGAGTTCGGGTCGAACGGGACGCCGGCGCACGACTGCGGACGGTTCCACGCTTGCCGGATCGCATCGAGGTAGCCCGGCAACAGATAGCCCGGCGGTTCGTTCAGGATCGGCACGCCGGCGTAAAAGCTCTGGCCGATCTGCAGTTGCCGGTAGGCCGTCGCGGTCAGCGAGCCGGCCTTCCAGTTGTGCGTCCACGACACGTTGTACGAGGTCGACGACTGCTTCGTGTTCTTGTCGGCGGGGCCGCCGAGCCGCGTGACCCCGCCGCAGTTGTACGGCGCGAGCGACGGCTCGGAGAACGCGTCGGCGCCCGTCCCCGTCGGCTGCGCGCTGCCGAACTGCGCGTTCGTCTCGATCGTGTCGGAGTTGCTCGGCTTCCAGCTCGTCCCGATCGTCTCGAGCAGCGACGATGTGGTCCCGCTCGCGCTCGCCCGCGAGAGGCCGCCGCGCAGCGAGAGCTTCGGACCGATCTTGTACGTGTCGTTCAGCGAGACGCTCGAGGAGTAGTCGCGATAGACGGTTCCGCGCGAGAACGTCAGCTCGACCGGCGTGTAGATCTCGCGGCCGTTGTTCGTGTCCGCGCTCAGCGCGAACGTGTGGCGGCGCACGGTGAGGTTGAACGATGCGGACGCGGAACGCCCGTCGTAGTCGTAGACGTCCTCGGACGGCGACGGAACGCCGAGCAGCATGCCGTGCAGCCGGTTTCCGACGTACTTTCCGCCGTAGGCCGAGGCGTTCAGCGTCATCGCGACGTTGCCGAACTGCGCTTGCAGCCCGAAGGAGCCTAGCCGAAAGCGGTCGCTGTCGGAGTTTCCCGGCCCCACGCCGCACGCGAGCTCCTGCGTGTAGACCGGGCAGGTCAGCGCGCTGCCGCGGTTGGCGACGATCCCGCCGGTGTTCAGCGTGATCCGCTCGTTCAGCGCGTAGCGGAGCTTCACGTACTCGCCGGCCCAGCGCTGTCCCGCGTCGTGCTGGTACGTCAGCCCGCTCTGATCCCCGAAGACCAGACCGTCGAACGGCGAGCCGGTCGAGCGGTGCGCGACCTGCGCCGCGATGCTGAGCTTTCCGAGCCCGCCGGTGACCGCGGCGACGTACGACGAACGGTCGTAGCTTCCGTACGAGGTCGTGAAGCGCGTGATCCACTGCTTCGTCGGCTCGAGGGTGCGATAGTTGACTTGGCCCGCGATCGCGTAGGCGTTCCCGCTGAAGTCGACGCTGGCGCCGCTGAACAGGTCGGTTCCCAGCGCGCGCAGCGCCGCGCCCTGCGCGGCGCCGGTGAGCCGCACGTTCCCGACGCTCACCGCGGTCTGCGAGGACTCCATCCCGCGCAGCGAGATCGTGATCGAGCCGTCGACGTTGTTCGCGCTCTGGTCGACGCTCACGCCGGCGAGCTGGCCCAGCGCGTCGTTGAGCGAGTCGCTGATCCGCCGCACCGGCGAGTTCTCGTTGACGTCCTGGCTCGACGCGGCGGCGCTGCTCCGAGCTTGCACGTGGCCGATCTCTTGCAGCGCGGAGACGAGCGCGACGCGGACGGTGACCCTCCGGCCGTCGGTGACCTCCACGTCGTTCAGCGTCGCGCTCTGGTAGCCGCGCAGCTGGACCTTGACCCGGTAGAGCCCGGCCGGCGCCTCCGCGAACCGCAGCAGCCCCGCCTTCGGGGTCAGCGCGCTCGTCTGGACGGGTCCGACCAGGAAGACCTCGGCGTTCTCCAGCGGCGCCTTCGTGACCGCGTCGACGACGGTGATCACCAGCTCGCCGGGGGCGATCTGGGCAGCGGCCGGACGGGCCCCGGCGAGCACCGCGAGGAGGACGACGACGAGCGGGAACCGGCGAGCGAGCATGAGCGCTCCTTGTCCGAAGGAATTAGGCTTAGTTTTATAGTTTGTAGGCCCGCAAGGCATCCCCTTGCATGAGAGAGCGATGAGAGTTAGCTCAGTCCGCCGGCAAGGCGGTCGCCGGATCGGACTCGGCGGCCTCCACAGCGCCTCCACACCGGCCGTCCCAAGTTCCGGACAACTTTGTAGAACGGCGCCCGCCGGCCGGCGTAGCATCGGTGCCAGCGATGCCGCAGTACACCGTCTTTCTCACCAAGGGAACTTACGTCGTCGACGCGGCAGACGCGCAGCGCATACGCGAGGCGGTCGAATCAGGAGCACCGTTCGTCGAAGTCGGCGTCGACCTGCGCTGCGACGGCGTGGTCGCACACCGCGCGGAGATCGCGACCGCGCACGTCGTCACGCTGATCGAAGTGCCCGAGGCGGCGGCGTTCGACGACGCGAAGGTGCGCCCGCTATTTGCCGCTTTCTGAGACGAGCGCGAGATCGCGCTCGCCGATGAGGCAGTGCGCGATCGCGTCCTCGAGCAGCTCCCAGCGCACCGGGTCGGTGGTCTGCGCGGCCTTCGCGTCGCCGTCGAAAAACCAGCGCGCGTAGCGCTCGCGCACGGCGTTCGCCGAGCGCGGCGGCCGCGCCAGCAACGTACGACACGCGCCGCACACCGGCGCCACGAAGCCGTCGACGAGAAACGCGCGCAGCGCTTCCGGCAGCAGCGCGCCGGCATCTTCGCGCGCCGCGACGTAGTCGAGCGGAATCGCGCTCACGGGCTCGAGCGCCGAACGCTCCCACGCAAGCACGACTTCGGCGCGCAGCTGCATCGTCAGCAAACCGAACCAGTGGTCGGGGCGCGGATGCAGCTCGGGGTTCTTGCGAAAGTAGTCGCGCAGCTCGGCGGCGAGCTCCTTGCAGTGCTCGAGGATCCACGCGCGCAGCGCGACGTGGTCGCCGAACGCAACGAACGCCGGCGTCTTGCACTCGGCGCAGCGCGCGAGGTCCTCGCTGCGCAGCGCGAGCCGCCGCGCCGGCGAGATCTGCCAGCGGCCGCGGCCTTCGTTCCGTTCCTCGCGCATCGGGACGAGGAGCATTGTGCACCGCGGCGCCCGATGCTTTTCGAACGCGCGTTCGACGGCCGCCTGCTGGGACCCGAACGCGCGTTCGGCCCTAGATAGCCGGCAGCGGGCGGCGTTTTGCCGCCTCCGCGCGCAGCAGCTCCCACGCCGCGCGGACGTCCTCGCGCGTCGTGCGCTCGTTGCCGATCGCGATGCGCAGCACGAGGCGGCCGTGCAGCCGCGTCGAGGACAGAAACGCTTCGCCGCTGGCGTTCACCGCGTCCATGATCGCGACGTTCAGCGCGTCGACCGCCTCCGCGTCCTGCGCGCCCTCGGGGACGTAGCGAAAGCAGACGACGGAGAGCGGGTGCGGCGCAGCGACCTCCCAGTCCGGTTCGGACGTGATCCATGAGGCGAGCTCCTGCGCGAGCGCGATGTGGTTGCGCAGCCGCGCTTGGATGCCGCGCACGCCGTACGTGCGCAGCGCGAACCACAGCTTGAGCGCACGGAAACGGCGGCCGAGCTGCAGACCGTAGTCCATGTAGTTGTGCACGCCGGTCTCCGTCGTCGCCAGCACGTCGGACGCCAAGCTGAACGTGCGCCGCAGCAGGTCGGGATCGCGCACGTACAGCACCGACAGATCGACCGGAACGAACAGCCACTTGTGCGGGTTCACCACGATCGAGTCGGCCTCGTGCGCCGGATCGAGCAGGTAGCGAAACTCCGGCAGGATCGCGGCCGGTCCGGCATACGCCGCGTCGACGTGCAGCCATACACCGCGCTCGCGCGTCAGCGCGCGAATCGCTGCGACCGGATCGCTCGAGGTCGTCGAGGTGGTGCCGACGGTGGCGACCGCGCACATCGGGATCCGGCCCGCCGCGCGGTCCTCGTCGATCGCGCGCGCCAACGCGTCGGGACGCATCGCGAACGTTTCGTCGACCGGTATCTTCAGCACGTTCTCGCGGCCGATCCCGAGCGCGACCGCGCCTTTCTCGACGTGCGAGTGCGTGTGCTCGGTGACGTACACGCGCAGCGCCGGCAGATCGCTTCGGCCGGCCATCCCGCGCGCGCGAATGTCGAGCTCGAGCGACTCGCGCGCGGCGGCGAGCGCGGTGAAGCCGCCGGTCGAGGCGGTGTCGTAGACGATCCCGTGAAACGCCGCGGGGAGTCCCATCATCTCGCGCAGCCAGCCGAGCGTGACGTCCTCGAGCTCCGTCGCCGCCGGCGAGGTGCGCCAGAGCATCGCGTTCACGTCGAGCGCCGCGGCGAGCGCTTCGGCGAGCACGGTCACGGGCGCCGCGCTGATCGCGAAGTACGCGAAGAAGCGCGGGTGGTTCCAGTGCGTGATCCCGGGGACGACGAACCGCTCGAAGTCGGCGAAGATACGCTCGAACGGTTCGCCCTCCAGCGGTGCATGCGCCGGCAGCGCGCGCACGAGGTCGCCCGGCTGCGCGCGCGAGAGGACCGCGAAGCGGTACGGGTCGCGGTAGTACTCGTCGATCCAAGCGGCGACGCGGGCGAGCGCGTCGCCGAACAGGCCGGGTTCGGGCGTGGTCATGCGGGCGCGCTTCGCCGCCGCGGCCGGGGAACCGTCCGCCGCGTCCCGAACCTTCGCCCGTTCCGCAGCGCCAAAGGAGCCGGCATGAAGTATCGCACCCTTCCCAACACCAAGGTCACCGTGAGCGAGGTCGGCTTCGGCTTGTGGACGACCTCGACCGGATGGTGGGGCGAGAAAACCGACGACGACGCCGTCGCGATGCTGCACGAGGCGCTCGATTTGGGGATCACGACGTTCGATGCCGCCGACACGTACGGCAACGGGCGCAGCGAGGAGCAGCTCGCCAAAGCGTTCGCGCACCGGCGCGACCGAGTCGTATACGCGACGAAGTTCGGCTACGACTGGTACCATCACGCCGGCGAGCGCAAAGGCCAGAACGAGATCGAGCAAGACTTCTCGCCGGAGTTCGTGCGCTTCGCGCTCGAACAGTCGCTGAAGCGTCTGCAGACCGACTACATCGACGTCTGGCAGATGCACAACGCGCGGATGGAGCAGGTCAAGGACGGCACGCTGATCGAGCTGCTCGAGCGGTTCAAGAGCGAAGGGAAGATTCGAACCTGGGGGATCGCGCTCGGCCCCGCGATCGGCTGGCTGTGGGAAGGGATCGAAGCCGCGCGGATCAACGCGCCCGTGGTCCAGATGATCTGGAACATGCTCGAGCAGTTTCCCGGCGACGAGATGGTCGACGCGGCGAACACGTTCGGGACCGAGACGACGTTCTTCATCCGCGTCCCGCACAGCTCCGGGATGCTCGAAGGGAAGTACACGAAGGAGACGGTGTTCCCGCCGAGCGATCACCGCCGCCACCGCCCGCGGTCGTGGCTGATCAACGGCGTGCAGAAAGTCGAGACCCTGCGCTTTCTCGAAGCCCCGGGCCGCACGCTCGGACAAGCCGCGATCCAATGGCTGCTCGCCGAGCCGCGGGTGATGACGGTGCTTCCGAACATCTACGACCGCGAGCAGCTGCGCGAGTTCGCCGCCGCGCCGGATACGGCGCGGCTGACCGCGGACGAGCTCGCGCGCGTCGCGGAATTGCGCCAGACGAACTTCGGGGTCGGTCCGGAGACGATGCGCTACAAGGGCACGATGGATCCGCCGGCCGAGACGCTCGCCGGAACGCACGCATGAATTCGCGTGAGCTGCTGAGCGGTCGCGAGACGATCCACACGGTCGCCGCGCCCGAGGCGATCGGCCCGTACTCGCAGGCGGTCGCGGCCGGCGGGTACGTCTTCACCTCCGGGCAGATCGGGCTCGATCCGGCGAGCGGACAGCTCGTCGAGGGCGGGATCGAAGCGCAGACGCGCCAGGTGATGGCGAACCTGGCCGCGGTGCTCGCAGCCGCGGGACTGACGTTCGCCGACGTCGTCAAGACGACGATCTTCCTGATCGACATGGACGACTTCCGTGCGGTGAACGGCGTCTACGGCGAGTCGTTCGAGGACGGCCGGAAACCCGCGCGCTCGACGGTCGCCGTCGCGGCGCTCCCGCGCGGCGCGCGGGTGGAGATCGAGGCGATCGCGCTTCGCCGTTAGGGGCGCGTCGCGAGGCTGGTCAATCCTCCGCCGTGGACATATCGCCGGGATCGGTCCCGAGCTCTCGCGCGCGCAAGAAGCGTCGCATGATCTTCCCGCTCCGCGTCTTCGGAATCGCCGCAACGAAATCAAGCACGGCGGGCGCCGCGATCGGCCCAGCGCGTTGCGCGACGGCGGTTCTCAGCTCCAACCGCAGCGCGTCGGTCGGCGCATAGCCCTCGCGCAGCACGACGAACGCTTTGACGACCTCGCCGCGCAGCGCGTCGGGGATCCCGATCGCCGCCGCCTCACCGCACGCAGGGTGCGCGAGCAGTGCGGTTTCGATCGACGCGGGCGCGAGCAGATACCCGGCAACGTTGAACATGTCGTCCGCGCGCCCGATCACCTCGAAGTATCCGTCGTCGTCGCGGCGCGCGACGTCGCCGGTCTCGTAGCAGCCCGGGATCCGCTCGAAGTACGCCGCGAACCGTTCGGGATCGTTCCACACGCCGGTGAACATGTGCGGCCACGGAGCGCGCATCACGAACGCGCCCTGGGTGCCGGCCGGCAGCGTGCGGCCTTCCCCGTCGACGACATCGAACGCGAGCGGGCCGAACCCCCGCCCCGTGCGTTCCGGCCGGATCGGCTCGGACGGGAGAAAGCCGAGGCTCGGCGCGCCGGTTTCCGTCTGCCCCCAGTGCTGGCAGACCGCGACTTCTCCGCGGCCGACCTCCTCGAACAGGAACCGCCACACCGGCGCGTTGAGCGGCTCGCCGCCCGAGTAGATCGCGCGCAGCGAGGCGAGGTCGTAGCGGCGCGACGCCGCGGCACCGGCGCGCATCAGCATCCGCGCGTATGTCGGCGTCGTGTAGATCTGCGATATCCCGTAGCGCTCGATCAGCGCGTACGTCACCTCGGCGGACGGATGGTCGGGCGCGCCCTCGCGGATCACGCAGCGATACCGGTTCGCGAGCGCGCCGTAGACCATCTGCATGTGGCCGGTCATCCAGCCGACGTCGCTCGTGCAGAGGAAGACGTCGTCCGGCGTCAGCCCCGTCATCGCGGCGAAGATCGACGCGGCGCCGACCAAGAACCCGCCGTGCCCGTGCACGATCCCCTTCGGCTTCCCGGTCGTTCCGCTGGTGTGCAGGATGAACAGCGGCGCCTCGGCCGCGACGATCGTCGCCGAGCGCACGGGCGTCGCGCCGGCGCGGTACGCCTCCCAGTCGGCCTCGCGCGGGTGCAGCGGCGGTCCCTCCGGCCCGCGGCGCCACAGCACCACGCGCTCGACCGACGGCGTGCCGGCGAGCGCGGCGCTCAGGATCGGCCGCAGATCGATCGCGCGCCCGCGCCGGAACGTGACGTCGCCCGCAAGCACGCAGCGCGCGCCCACGTCGCGGATCCGTTCGGCGAGCGCGTCGCTGCCAAGGCCGGCGAAGACGACGCAGTGGATCGCGCCCAACCGCGCGCAGGCAAGCATCGCGACGATCGCCTCGATCGAGAGCGGGATGGAGATGACGACGCGGTCGCCGCGGCCGATCCCGTCGGCGCGCAGCGCGCCGGCGAGGCGGTTCACCTCGTCGAGCAGCTCCGCGTACGAGATGCCGCGCGACGCGCCGTCCTCGCGCTCGTAGTGATACGCGATCGCATCGGGATGGGAGGCGGCGTGGCGGTCGAGGCACGACTCGGTGACGTTCAGCTCGCCGCCGGCGAACCAGTGCGGCTCGCGCAGTGAGCCCTCGAAGACGTGCGCGGGGCGGCGCGACCAGACGAAGTCGTCGACGAACGACGCCCAGTACGCCTGCGGATCGGCGCGCGCGGCGGTGCGCCACGCGTCGGCATCCCCGATCGGATACCACGAAGCCGCGGCCGCGGGCGGCGGAACGATCGTCGCGCCGTTCACGCGAGCCCGAGCGAGCCGCCGAAGCGCGGGCCCAGATACGCCTTCATCACGGCGGGGTCGCGGAACACCCGGTCCGGCGGATCGTCGGCGATCTTCTCGCCGTGGTGCAGCACGACGATGCGGTGCGCGAGTGCTTGGATCGCGCGCATCACGTGCTCCACGACGAGAATCGCGGTTCCGGCCGCGTTGATCCGCCGGACGAGCGCGACGAACGCGTCGATCTCGCCGGGCGGGAGCCCCGCCATGATCTCGTCGAGCAGCAGCAGCCGGGGGCGCAGCGCGAGCGCCTGCGCGACCTGCAGCCGCTTGCGCCGCGCGACGTCCAGATGCTCCGCGCGCACATCGGCCTGCTCGGCAAGGTCGACGAGGCGCAGCATCTCGAGCGCGCGCTCGCGCGCGGCGCGCAGCTCGGCGCTCTGCGCGAGCACGGCGACGACGACGCTGTCGAGGACGGTCGCGTCGCGGAAGGGGTGCGCGATCTGGAACGTCCGCGCGATGCCGCGGCGCGCGACGCGGAACGCGCGCAGCCCGCGCGTCGAGACGCCGTCGAGCAGCACGTCGCCGCGCGACGGCGGCGTCCGCCCGGCGATCACGTCGACGAGCGTCGACTTCCCGGCGCCGTTCGGGCCGATCACGCCGACGATTTCGCCGCGCTGGACGGCGAGCGAGACGCCGGCCAGCGCCTGCAGACGGCCGTAGCTCACGACCACGCCGCGCACGTCGAGGATCGGCGCGGCCAGCGCGAGCGCGCTCATCCGGCGATCCCCATGTACGAGGCGCCGAAGCCGGGATCCGCGCGCACGTCGGTCGACGCACCGGAGAGCACGATCGTTCCGAGCTGCATGACGTACGCGCGCGTCGCGTAGCGCAGCGCCGCGTCGACGTCCTGCTCGACGACGAGCAGCGCGGTTCCGTCACGCCGGATCCGCTCGAGCGCCTCGAGCAGGTCGTCGACGACGATGGGCGCGAGCCCCAGCGACAGCTCGTCGATCAGCAGCAGCCGCGGCCCCGCCATCAGCGCGCGCGCGATCGCGCACATCTGCTGCTCCCCGCCGCTCAGCGTGCCGACGATTTGGCGGCGGCGCTCGCGCAGGCGCGGGAAGAGCGCGTACGCGCGCTCCGCGGCGTCGGCGACGGCATCGCGCGACGAACGGACGTGACCGCCCGCGACGAGGTTCTCTTCGACGCTCATCCCCGCGAACAGCCGGCGGCCCTGCGGGACGAGCGCGATCCCGAGCCGGACGCGCTCATGCGCGGCGCGGCTGGCGAGCTCCGTCGCGGCAAAGCGCAGCGTTCCGCCGCGCAGCGCGACCGTCCCGGCGATCGCGTTCATCAACGTCGACTTGCCGGCCCCCGCGACGCCGACCAGCGCCACCCATTCGCCGGCCTCGACGCGAAGGTCGACGCCGTGGACGATCTCGAGCTCGCCGTATCCGGCGCGCAACGCGGTCGCCTCGAGCAGCGCGCTCATCGCGCCGTCCCGCTGCGGCGTGCGAAGAACCGGTCGCGCACGAACGCCGAGGCGCCGCGCGGAAAGAACACGACCGCCGCGATCACGATGAGCCCCAGCACGCCGACGTCGTAGTTCAGGAAGTAGTGCTGCGTGAGCGTGACGGCCCCTTCGACGAAGAACGCGGCGACGAGCGGGCCGAGCAGCGAGGCGGTTCCCCCGAGGAGCATGATGACGAACGCCTTCACCGACAGCCCCAGGCTGAAGACGTCCGGCGGCTCGATGTAGTTCACCGAGTACGCGTAGACCGCGCCGATCAGCCCGGTCAGCGCGGCGCTCATGGCCCACAGCGCGACCTTCGTGCGCAGCGTGTCGACGCCGAGGCTCTGCGCGACGTCGTCGCCGGCGCGCAGCGCGCGGCACGCGTAGCCGAGCCGGCCGCGGTCGACCCACAGCGCGGCGGCGAGCGCGACGACGAGCACGACCAAAAAAACCTCGTAGAAGAACGTCGCGATCGTCGCCGGCGTCCCCGCCGGCAGCGGGAGCGAGAGCCCTTTCGCACCGCCGGCGAGCGGGAGATTCGTGACCAATTGCGCGACCGCGCCGTTGAGCCCGAGCGTCCCGATCGCGAAGTAGTGCCCGCGCAGCCGGAAGAACAGCGGGCCGACGGCGACGGCGACCAGCGTGCTGAGCACGACGGCGGCGAGGCACCCGGCGGCGAACGGCAGATGCAGATTCGCTTGGGCGACGCCGGTCGCGTACGCGCCGAGCCCGAAGAACACGACGTTCCCGAACGCCGGATAGCCGCCGTAGCCGGCGATCAGGTTCAGCGCGATCGCGAAGGTTCCGACCATGAAGATGTCGGCGAGCGTCGCCTGGACGAAGACTCCGGTGAAGCGCGGCAGCACGGCGAGCGCGACGACGACGACGACGACGCAGACGATCGCGAGGCGCGGCAGCGAGCAGCTAGATCTCCGCATAGAAGCGCCTCCCGAACAGCCCGCGCGGACGCGCGACCAGGAAGACGATCAGCAGCGCGAACGCCGCGGCGTCGCTGAAGCTCGGGATCACCGACGCCACGAGGTTCTCGGTGACGCCGAGCAGGATGCCGCCGGCGATTGCGCCGGGGACGCTGCCGAGCCCGCCCAGCACGACGACGACGAAGGCGCGCGTCGTGAGCCCGTCGCCGATCACCGGCGAGAACGTCGAGACCGCCGCGACCAGCGCGCCGGCGATTCCCGCCAGCGCCGCCCCGATCCCGAACGTGACGGCGTAGATCCGCGCCGGATCGATCCCCGACAAGCGCGCCGCCTCGGGGTCGAAGCTCGTCGCCTTGATCGCGATCCCGAGCCGTGTGCGCTCGAGGAACAGCCATAGCGCGAGCGTCGACAGGATCGCGACGCCGAACACCGCCAGCCGGATCAGCGGGATGCGCAGGTCGCCGAGCGTCAGCGCGGCCGCGGTGTACGGAACCGTGATCCCCCGGATGTCGGCCGAGAAGATGCGCAGGTTCGCGTTCACGAGCACCCGGTCGAGCCCGAACGTGAGGATCAGCGTTGCGAAGATCGACGCCTGCAGGACGCGGTTGATGAGATAGCGCTGCAGCACGTAGCCGAGCGCGAACAGCACGACCGCCGCGACCGGGATGGTGAGGAACGGGTCGACGCCCAGGTGCGTGCACAGCTCGTACGTCACGTAGGCGCCGATGATGATGAGGCTGCCGTGAGCGAGGTCGATGATGTTCATCACTCCCCACACGATCGAGAACCCCATCGCCATCGAGGCGTAGAAGCCGCCGACCAGGATCCCGTTGACGATCGCCTGGACCGTTTGCACGGGTAACGCGCGCTTACTTCAGCGGATAGATCACGTGCGCCGAGCCGCGCAGCTTCGCCGGCCAGACCGGGACCGGGAGGTATTGCTGCTCGTTCGTGCCGGTCGTCTTGACGTGCTGGATCTGAATGCACGCCATCGACTTACCGACGTTGATCCCGCCCTCGCTGAACTTGATCGGGCCGTAGAAGCTCTCGAACGTGCTCGAGGCGATCGTGTCGCGCACCTTCTGCGGATCGAGTGAGTTCGCTTTGCGGATTGCGTTGTAGAAGACTTCGAGCGCGGCGGCCGACTGCGGCGCGTGGTAGTCGGGGACGTAGTGGTACTCCTTGTCGAACGCGGCCGCGAACTGCTCGGAGGACAGATTGAACCACTGGTCGTGCCAACCCATGTTCGCGTTCCACTGGGTCGGCTCGAGCGTCCCCTCCGCGAGCGCGCCCAGCGTGCCCACGTAGCCGCGCACCGTGGGCCCGAGCAGGAAGCCGAGCATCTTCACGCCGAGCCCGCCTTCGCGGATCTGCCGGGTGATAACGATCATGTCGCCTTGATAGCCGCCGGCGAGCACCATGTCGGGCTTTTGCGCCTTGATCGCGGCGATGATCGTCGAGAAGTCCTTCGTCCCGCTCGGATACTTCTCGTTGTAGACGACCTTCATCCCGAGCGCCTCGGCCTGCTTCGCGGCGGACTCGATGCCGATGTTCGCGAACAGCGTGTCCTCACGGACGAACGCGATGGTCTTCGGCGGGTCCTTCTGCTCCTTGGCAAGCTGCAGCATCGGCGTCGCATACTGGTCGGCCGGATTGAGGACGCCGAAGATGTACTTGTTGCCCTTCGCATAGATCGTGTTCGCCGAGCCGTGCGCGTCGACCATCGGAATCTTGTACTGCTCGGCGACGGCGCTGGTGGCATTGGTGGCGCCGCTGCCGTACGGCCCGAGCAGGAAGTTGACGTGGTCTTCGTCGAGCAGCTTCTTGGTGAGCCGCACCGCGGTCGGCGTGTCGCTGCCGTCGTCGTAGTACTTGATCTCGACCGTGTACTTCTTGCCGGCGACGGTCAGCCCGCCGTGCGCGTTGATCTCCCGGACCATCCAGTCGTAGCCGTCTTTCACCAGCGTCCCTTCGGAGGCCAGTCCACCGGTCAGCGCGAGCGACGCGCCGAAGCGGATGACGTTGTCGGTATCGGCCGCGCGCCCGGGCTGTGCGGAGAGCAGCGCGATCGACGCGGCTGCAGCGACGGCGAGCGCCGCGAAACGGCGGGTCCTTGAGAGCATCTCGATTCGGCCTCCGGAGGTGGAACGGTTGCGTATGCGGCGTGTGAACGTCATGTGCCCTTCTTGATCTCGGCGAGCTCGGTCCAGCTGCGAGCCTCCATCATCTGCGCCCAGTGAAGATAAAAGCTTCGGTGGTTGCTCTCGCTCAAACTGAAGTCGCTCGCAAAGCCGCCCAGGTCCTCACGATAGCGTTCGTGCCCCAGCCCCATCTGCGTGTTGAGCGGATAGCGCTGCGCGACCACGCCGCGGCACGAGCGCGTACACTCTTGCCAGTTGTCCATGTCGTCTTGCTCGAACGTCCCGCCGGGACCGAACACCTGGATCCCGGCAAGCCGAATCGCTTCTTTGACTCGGGCCGGGGCTTTCTTATCGGTGAAGACCCACGACCAGACCTCGGTCTTATCCGGACCGCGCGGGTGCCAGACGCGAAACGTTCGCGCACCGGCGCGCAAGACGGAGAAGTGCGGAAAGACGGTACCGACGATGGGATGGATCCGGTCCCAACGCGGACCCAACCGCTCTCGCGCTTCGGCGCGAATCTCCGCCTCGTAGGCGATTACCTCGGGCGCGGATATCCCGTCGCCGCTGTCCGGCGCGACGCACGTCATCATATGGCCGTTGTCGCCGGGCGAGACCATGCTGCCGAGCGAGGCGCTCGTCGTCGGGCCCGTGTCGAAACCGGTCATGATCGCCGACAGATGGCTCCAACCGACGTGATAGCCGTCGCCGCCGATATTCTCCGCGGGAAACTTCCAATTGCAGGGCATCATCCACTTGTGGACGCCGCCGATGAGCTCGATGCCCCCGTCACGGCGCTCGAAAAGCGTGTCGAGATACCAGGTCATCTCGCCGAGATACTCCAGCAGCGGCGGCGCTTCCGCATCGAAGGTCCCGTACACGAAGCCTTTGTACTCGTCGACTTGCGCGACCGGGACGAGCCCCCATTGTTCCCGGCGCAAGTCGCCGTGATACGCCTCTTTCCAAAACGGGACGCCGATCAAGGCGCCGTCGTTGCGATACGTCCAGCCATGATAGGCGCAGGTGAAGCTGGAGGCGTTACCGTCGTCGGCTCGGCAAAGCCGATTGCCGCGATGGCGGCACGAGTTCAAGAACGCGCGAACGTGACCGTCGGCCCCGCGGGTGACCAAGACCGCATCTTCGCCCATGTACGTCGTGAAAAAGTCGCCGGGTCGCTCGATCTGACTCGCGTGACACAGAAAGAGCCAGCAGCGAGCGAAGATGCGTTCGAGCTCGCGCCGGTAGATGTTTTCGTCGCTGAAGATCGCGCGGCTCACGAGCCCGCGGCGGATCTCGTCGGCGAATCGCAGCTCGGGAATCAAAAGAAGATGCTCACGTTCTTCACCGAGAGGACGTTCTGGTCGAGCACGATTCTCCGACGGGCGATCTGCCACGAGTCGCCGGCGCGCCGCAAGACGTCCCGGCGTGAGCCGACGTAAAACTCTTCTTCCTTCTCCGCGCGCGTTCGATAGACGATGAAATTGGAGTATACCGTCACCTCCGATGCACCGAGATCGCCCTCGATCTCGACGTTGGTGATGAGATGCCGCGTCCGTGACGGCGGATCTTCGGCCCAGGCCATCCCCGTGTCGAGCCGCGCCACCCGGCGGTCGAGCGTCGCTTTCGTCTCGTCGAGGAGCGCAAGCTCGTCTTCGCGGGTGACCTCGCGGTCGACGTCCCTGTCGCGATCGGCGATCTTGATCGCTTTGCTGTTTTTCGGATACCGGTTGCTCTTCATCGGCATCCAGTAGTGCACGTCGTCGGCGAGCAGCTCCAACCACTCGTGAAACCGCCGTTCGTCGAGCAAGCGCGCTTCTCGGTAGAGAAACTGCTCGATCTCGCGAATCGTCCCCACGTCGAGCCCCAGCTGTTTCCGTTTCGCTTCGAGCATCGCTCTTTTCTCAGCCTCCGTCTTTCATGAGCTCGGCCCAGCGGCGGTAGAATTGCCGGTGGTTGCTCTCGCTCAAGCTGAAATCGCTCGCCCACGCCCCGAGGTCGTCGCGATAGCGTTCGTGTCCCAAACCCATCTGCGTGTTCAACGGGTAGCGCTGCGCGACGACGCCGCGGCAGGAGCGCGTGCACTCTTGCCAATTGTCCATGTCGTCTTGCTCGAACGTCCCGCCCGGGCCGAAGACTTGAATCCCGGCCAACCGGATCGCCTCCTTGACGTGCGGCGGGGCCTTCTTGTCGGTGAAGACCCACGACCACACTTCAGTTTTCTCCGGTCCGCGCGGGTGCCAGACGCGGAAGGTTCGTGCCCCGGCGCGCAGTACTGCGAAATTCGGGAAGACGGTGCCGACGATCGGCTTGATCCGTTCCCAGCGCGGACCGAGCCGCTCTCGTGCCTGATCCGCGATCTCCGCTTCGTACGCGATCACTTCGGGCGCCGAGATCCCGTCCAAGCTGTCCGGACCGACGCAGATCATGACGTGGCCGTTTCCGGGCGAGACGAGGCTCCCCGGTGTGGCGCCGGTCGTCGGCCCGGTATCGAATCCGGTCATGATCGCCGACAGATGACTCCAACCGACGTGGTAGCCGTCGCCGCCGAGATTCTCGCCGGGGAACTTCCAATTACAGGGCATCGTCCATTTCTGCACGCCGCCGATCACCTCGATACCGCCCTCGCGGCGGTCGAAGAGCGCATCGAGGTACCACGCCATCTCGCCCAGGTTCTCCAGCAGCGGCGGCGCTTCGGGATCGAACGTTCCGTAGATGAAGCCCTTGTACGCGCCCACCTGCGCGACCGGAACGAGACCCCACTCGTCGCGGCGTAATTCGCCGAAGTACGCCTCTTTCCAGAACGGGACGCCGATCAGGCTTCCGTCGTTGCGATACGTCCAGCCGTGATAGGCGCAGGTGAAGCTCGTGGCGTTGCCGTCATCGGCGCGGCAAAGGCGATTTCCGCGATGACGGCACGAGTTCAGGAAAGCCCGGACGCTGCCGTCCGTACCGCGCGTGACGAGAACGGGGTCTTCGCCCATGTAGGTCGTGAAGAAATCGCCCGGCCGCGCGATTTGGCTTTCATGGCACAGGAAGAGCCAGCTGCGCGCAAAGATGCGCTCGAGCTCTTCCCGATAGATCTCGGGGTCGATGAAGATGCGACGGTCGACGAGACCGTTCTCCAGGTCCACCAACCCCTCGAGTTCCATGTTACGGCTTTGCCGTCGCCTTGACTTTGGTCAAGTGGTATAGGTCCGGCGGCGGCGTGCAGCGATCGCACGTGATCCCGGGCTCCCGCGGTGCCGCGACGATCGGGTTCGTGAGCTTTTGGATCCGTGCGCCGGGCGTCGGCTTCCCGTCGAGCGCCGACGTCAGCGAGAGCTCGGGGAGGATCGCCGGGTTGAACACCTCGTCGAAGAACGAGTCCTGAACCTTGCTCTTCGGAAAGGCGTTGCAACCGTTCGCGAACCGGTCGCCGGTGCAGATCTTCACCTTGTCCGCCGGTACCCACGGCAGCGGGTACTCGACGTAGTGCGGGACACTTGCTTTGTTGCGCTGCTTCGTCAGCATCTCCATCAGGAGTTTGAATGCGTAACCGGCCGTCGCCGGCGTGCCGCCCGAGGACACACCGCGTAAGCCGCGCGCTTGCAGTTTCGGGTCGGCGAGCGCCAAGCGGAAGCCGTTCGACGCTTCACCGGTCATCGGGACCAGCTTTTGACGGCCGGATGCAAGCAGCGCCTTGACCGCGCCGGATTCACCTGCGGTGGACCAAATCGCGTCGACGTCAGGATGGGCGGCCAGCGCTTTGGAGGTTTCGGCCTGGACGGTTTCGTCGGTGGCGTTGCCGTAGTACTCGAACGTCTTGATCCGGGGATACCTCCTGAAAACCGACATCGCACCGTTGTAATGCCGAACGTCTGCGATGAAACCGGGGATCAGCCGAACGACGAAGACGTTGCCTTTTCCGTTGATGAGGTTGACCAGCTCCTGCGCCGAGTTTTCGCCGAAGCCTGAGGTCAGCGTACTGACGTTATAGGTGCACGGTTCGAGCGACGTCAGCTCGAACATCATGAACACCACGCCTTTGTCGCAGCCGCGGCGGATCGTGCGGTTGAGCGCGGTCGTCGAGACCGGCATGCTGATGATCGCATCGGCGCCGCTCGCGATCATGCTTTCGTAGTCGGAGATCTGCTTCTGGGGATCCATCCCCGAGATGACTTCTTTCAACTCGACCTGTTTGTCGTAGGGCGGAGTCGCCGCGAGCGCTTTGACGATGTTGGCGGCCTCGCTCAGCCAGGCGTCGCCGCTGAAGCTCAGGCTCAGGTAGATCTTGAATTTCTTGGGCTGCGCCACGGCGGCGTCGTTGCTGCCCGCCAGCAAAGCGAGGACGAACGCGGCGGTCATCAACATGAGCAGTCGCTTCAAAGCTATTCCCTTCCTAGGCCCCGGCATCGAGCCGGCCGGTACTGGTTTGAATGCGCGAACCAGGGTCGAACCAACGGGAAAGATCGGCGCGCAGCAGGAGCAGCGCGATCAGGATGACCGAGCCGTACGTGACGATGCGCCAGCCTTCGCCGACGGCCAGCCCGGTGATGATCGTCGTGAACGTCGTCAGCAGAAGGGCCCCGGCGGCGGCCCCGGCGAGATTGCCGCGGCCGCCCGCGATCGACGTCCCGCCGACCACGACTGCCGCAATCGACGGCAAGAGATAGCTCTGCCCCATCGTCAACGTCGCGCCGCTCGAATAGCCCATCATCAGGATACCGGCGAGACCGGCGGTCGCGCCGCTGAGCGCATAGCACAAGATCGTCACGCGCCGCACGGGCAAGCCCGCGAGAAGCGCCGCGTTGCGATTGATGCCGATCGCGTAGATGCGCCGTCCCAGCGCCGTCATGCGCTGGACGATCGAGCCGGCCGCCGTCAGCGCGATCGTCAGGATGACGACCGGCGGCAAACCGATCCAGCTCCCCGTGAACAGGCTCGAAAGAAATGGGGAGGCGTTACCTCGTGGTACGCCTTGCGTGATTCCCAGGAACGCGCTGGCCGCTATCGTTCCCATCGCCAACGTCATGATGAACGGCGGGATCCGAGCCAGCGTGACGCCGATGCCGCTGATCGCGCCCACGATGCCCGTCGTCAAAAGAATCGCCGGGATGCCCCACACGACCGCGGCCCCCGAATCCCCGATCCAGGCGAACGCGAGGATTCCTCCGAGCGTCATGACTGAGCCCACCGCGAGATCGAGGCCGCCGAGCAGAATGACGAAATGCTGGCCGAAAGCGACGACCATCACGAACGACGCCAGCACCAAGATCGCTTTGAGCTGACTCGGCGACCCGACACCGGGGCCGACGCGACTCGTCGCGAGCACGAACAGGATCGTGATCGCGAAGAGCGCCAACGCTTTCGCATCGTCGCCGCCGATCTTCATGCCGGCCTCGCCTGGAGGGCACGCTCGCAGAGAGCACCGAGCAACACGGCCAAGATGATCGTGACACCTTGCGCGATCCCGGTATAGAACGAGACTACGCCGAGCGAGAACAAGACTTTCTGCAGCAAGCTGAGCGTCGCCGCACCGAGCATCGCCCCGAGCAGTCCTCCGTAGCCGCCGGCGAACGAGACGCCGCCCACCGCCACGGCGGCATACGCCAGGATGAGATAGGTGTTGCCCGCGTTCGGATCGCCGGTCGCGGTGATGGCGCTCAGCATGTATCCGGCGAGGCCGTACAGAGTGCCGGCGGCGCAGAATGCCCAGAACTTCGTTCGCCGGGTGCGAACGCCGGCTAAAGCGGCCGCGGCCTCGTCGGCGCCGACCGCGTAGAGCGCGACGCCCCAATCGGTGCGCCGTAAAGCCGTCCATATGACGACGACGAGCGCCGCGACGATGGCCGCCGCGGGAATGAATCCGCCGACGATCCCCGTGAGGCCGTCGGAAAGGATTCTCGGAACCGCTCCGCCGGGAGCATCGAGCACCAGCAAGGCGAGTCCGGAACAGATGATCATCGTCGCGAACGTCGCGGCGACGGACTGCAAGTCGCGATAGGCGACGAGAAATCCGTTTGCCGCTCCCACGACGAGTCCCACCGCCAGCGACAGGCAAAGACCCAGGACTGCGCCGGCCGGGCCCTCGTGCAGCGCCGTCGCAACGAGGACGTTGCTGAGCGCGATGACACCGGCGACCGACAGATCGAAATTTCGCGTCAACACGACGAGCGCGCTCCCCGCGGCCGCCAGCGCCAGCGGGAGCGCGTTATCGAGCAGATCGTTGATCCCTGAGATCGACAGGACACTCGATTCGCGCGCCGCGAGGATCGAAAAGAGGACGAGATAGAACGCCAGCGCTCGCACCGTCCCGTCACTGACCAGCCGCAAGAGCGGCTTTTGAACCGCCCGTTCTTCCGGTCGCGACATGGGTGCGGCCGCGCCATCGAGCCGGCCGGTGGCGAGCGCGATCAGACGGTTCTCCGAGAGATGCTCGCGGGCCACCTCGGCGACGATCTTGCCGCGGTACATCACGAGGCAGCGATCGCACAATTCGACCAGCTCGGAAAGCTCGGTAGAGTAGATCAAAACGCTGCGGCCGTTTGCCACGAAGCGCCGGATGATTCCGTAGATCGATTGCTTTGTACCGACGTCGACGCCGCGGGTCGGGTCGTACAAGATCAGGGTACGCGCTCCCGACAGCAAGACGCGCGCGATCAGCGCCTTTTGCTGGGTGCCGCCGGAGAGCGCCTCGATCTCCCTCGTGAGGAACTGCTCTGGGAGATCGACTTTCCGCGTCTCGTCGAGCACGCAGCCGCGTTCGCGGCGGCGATCGATCAACCCGAACCGCTGCAACGAGCCCACGATCGGCAACGAGACGTTCGCCTCGGTGTCGAGCCCCGGGAAGATGCCTTCGCTCTTGCGCTCCTCCGGTAAGAACCCGATCCCGGCGCGCTGCGCGCTGGCCGGCGACGAAAAGCTGGCCTTCTCGCCGCGCACTTCGATCGTACCGCTCGCCGGACGCGCCGAACCGCTGAGGATTCGAAACAATTCGCGTTGGCCTTGGCCTTCGAGTGCGGCGACGCCGAGAACCTCGCCCTTATGGAGCTCGAAACTCACCGCCGAAAACGATGTTCCGTTCAGATTTTCAACGTTCATCGTGGGCTGTGCCCGCGCAACCCGGCGCGCGCCGTGGACTTCCACACGATGCGCCGGCGCCGCACCGACCATCATTCCAAAGATCTGGTCGTCGTTCGTTTCCGCGACATCGACCGTTGCGATCTTCGCTCCGTTGCGCAAGACCGTCGCGCGCGCGCACAGCCGTCGCACTTCCGCCAGGCGGTGGGTGATGAACAAGACTGCGGTTCCAGCTGCGGCTATCCGCTCGATTGCCTCGAAAAGCCATTCCGGTCGGGCCAGCGCTGCGGTCGGTTCGTCCAAGATGAGCAGGCGCGGACGAAGGCTCATCGCACGAATGAGCTCGATCCGCTGGCGCTGTCCGAGCGATAGGTCGCGAACGATCGCGCTGGGCTCGATGTCGGCAGCCCCGAACTCGGCGAGAGTCGCTGCGGCGGCCGTTTCGTTTGCCTTGATCGACGCGAGGCAGGCGAAGGTCTTGATGAGGCTCGGCAGCGCCAGGTTGACGGCGACGGTGAGATTCGGGAGGAGGCTGAGCTCCTGGAACGCGGTCGCGACACCGGCCCGGCGAGCGTCCATCAGCGAGCGGGGCCGAAAGGATTCTCCCGCGATCGCAATGCTGCCGCAATCCGGCGAAACGATCCCGTTGAGGATTTTGACCAGCGTCGATTTTCCGGCGCCGTTCTCTCCTAAGAGGGCGTGCACTTCTCCCTTGCGCACATCGACTGAGAAGTCTTGAAGCGCTAACGTGGCACCGTACGACTTCGTGAGATCGCTGACGGAAAGTGCCGGCTCTGACGGCCAAGCGCCGCGGCGCGGGATGGTCCCCGCCCGCGGACTTTCGAACACTTAGCGCCGCGCCTTCCGCCGCCGCGCGGGCAGACGCTTCCGATCGCTGCTCTCGGTCGAACGCGAGTAGCCGACGAGCCGTTCGACCATCTCGACGTAGCGTTCGGCCACGGACTCCTCATCGAGCCTTCCGTCGTGGAGAAACCAATCCGCCACCCCGCTGCACATCGTGAGAATCGCGATGTTCGTGAGCCGGACGTCCGGGATATGAAAGACTCCGGCTTCGACGCCCGCCCGGAGCAATTCACAAAATCGTTCCTCATAGAGGTCGCGCTTGGCGAGGATTTCTCGGCGGTTCTGTTCCGAAAGAGCGCGGATCTCGGTGTGGCTTATGAACGCCTCGTCCTGGCGCCGAGTGTGAAAGAGAACGTGATTTCGAACGGCAACGCGAAGGCGCCGCCGCGGAGTCGATTCGGTTTCGACCGCCCGAGCAAGACCTTCGAGCAGCATGTCCATCGTACGGACGAAGTTGTCGAAGAGAATCTCCTGCTTCGAAGGAAAATGGTAGTAAAGACTACCCGCTTCGATCTTGGCAACCTCGGCCAACGCGCGCACCGGCGTCGCATGATATCCGTGCGTCTTGAAAAGCGCGATTGCCGCCTTTCGAATTCGCTCGGCGGCGTCCTCGTTGTCGGACATCGGATGCTTTAGCACTCTATCGAACGGTTGTTAGAATGAAGTGCGCATCTCCTCTCGGACCGAGGCTAGTCGGGCTGCTCGAAGTTCGCCCCGAAATCGCTCGGCGGTCTCGGCCCCCAGCGATAGTGAGCGTCTTCGGGCGGATAGTCCCTCGGACACCACGAGCCGTCGGCCGGGATCTGATCCATGTCGCAATAGTATTCGGCTAGGCTGTTCCACGGATCGCGCAGGTAGTGAAAGAAATTCGATCCGATGACGTGGCGGCCCAAGCCCCAGCCGTCGCGGTAGCCCGCCTCGAGCACCGCTTGCGCCCCCATCCCGATCGCATCGATCGAAGCGACCTCGAAGCTGGCGTGATGAAAGCCCGGCCTCTCGTCATTCGCAAAGCCGACGATATGGTGGTCTCCGCCGAGGGGCGAGTGCATGAACGCATTGATGGAACCGCATCGATCGGAAAGGCGCAGACCGAGCACGTCCGAGTAGAACCTGATCATCTCTTCGAGCCGCGGCGTATGAAGCATCACGTGACCGAGGCGGTACGGCTCGACGGACGCCTTCACCGGACAGCCGAGCGCTCCGATTCGCTGGTAACGACCGGGCGTATTGAGCAGGATCTCCGGCGCGGTTCGCGGCTGCTGCTCCTGAGCAACCCGTATGTTGACGGCGTTGCCGTCGGGATCGCGCAGCCACAGCCCGCCGCCGAACTCCGGGTTCGGTTCAGCCGCTTCCTCCGCGCCGTGCGCCGCCATGCGGCGCCGCACGTCGTCCAATCCGGCCTCGTCGCTGGCGAAGGTGAGGTGGTTCAGTCGCTTGCGCTTTCCTTCGACGAGCTGGACTTGGTCGTGGTCGAGCCCCGGACAGCGAAACCCGATCGCCTCGCCGGACTCGTGCGCTGCCATTCCGAAGGTCGTGTAGAAGCGCCGTCCCTCCTCCGCGTCGGGGACCGTCAAGGCGTAGCTCGAGAGCCTGTTGACCGCCATCAGATCTCGTCCTGGACCGGGTTCTGCAACACGCCGACGCGTTCGATCTCGACTTCGACGACGTCGCCGCCCTTCATGAAGACGGGCGGCTTGCGGGCTTGTCCGACGCCGCCCGGCGTCCCCATCGAGATCACGTCCCCTGGTTCCAGCGTCAGGCATTCGGTCAAGAGCTCGACCGTTTCGTCGACCGCGAAAATCATGTCGCGCGTGTTCGCGCTTTGCATGACCTCACCGTTCAGGCGGGACTGGATCGCCAACCCCGCGGCGCCCGGCGGCAGCTCGTCGGCGGTGACGAACCACGGACCGAACGCGCCGGTGCGATCGAAGTTCTTGCCGATCGTCCACTGCCCGGTGAAATGTTGATAATCGCGGATGCTGCCGTCGTTGAAGCACGAGTATCCGGCGATGTACTCCAGCGCGTTTGCCTTCGAGACGTGGCGCGCCGTCTTGCCGACGACCGCGACCAGTTCCGCTTCGTAATCGAGCTTGGGGGAGCAGCGCGGCCGGAGGATCGGTTCACCGGCCGCGACGAGCGAGGTGTCGCTGCGCAGAAAGAAACTCGGATATTCCGGCTTCGTGTGCCCGCCCTCCGCGGCATGATCGACGTAGTTGAGGCCCAGACAGATGATCTTCCCCGGGTGCGGGATCGGAGGCAGCAGCCGAAGATCGCCGAGCGATCGGCGAGCGGCGGCGCCCGCCGTTCGCACTGCTGCTGCCACGGCGTCGTGGGCCGGCTTGCCGCCGGCGATGAACGCGAGAAGATCCGTCGGCAGGTCCGCGCCGAGCGTCGCGAGGTCGACGACGGTCGCGTCCTCGCAAACGCCGAGCCGGGCAGCTCCGTTCTCCTCGAACGCTACGAGTCGCATCCGGTCGCTAACCCCTTCCGACGAACGGCATCTTCGTCGCCATCACCGTCATGAACAGCACGTTCGCGTCGAGCGGCAGGTTCGCCATATAGAGCACTCCCTCCGCGATGTGGTCGAGGTCGAGCCGCGGCTCGGCCACCACCGTCCCGGCGGCCTGCGGCGCTCCGCTTGCGTACGCTGCCGTCATCTCGGTCGCCGCGTTGCCGATGTCGATCTGGCCGCAGGCGATGTTGTACTTCCGGCCGTCGAGCGAGGTCGAGCGCGTCAGGCCGCTGACGGCGTGTTTCGTCGCGGTGTACGCGATCGTGTTCGGGCGCGGCGCATACGCGGCCAGCGACCCGTTGTTGATGATGCGTCCGCCCTGCGGATCTTGCGCCTTCATCAGCCGGACAGCCGCTTGCGTGCAATAGAACATGCCACTGAGATTGGTATCGACGATCGCCTTCCAGGCGTCCACCGCGAGCTCTTCGATCGGCGTCGGCGGCGCGTTGATCCCGGCGTTGTTGAACAGCAGATCGAGCCGGCCGAACGCCGATTTCGTGGCGGCGAAGAGCGCCGCAACGGCGTCGGGGTCTCTGACGTCCGTCGGCACGGCCAGCGCTTCTCCGTCGCCGCCTCGGATCGCGCGGGCGACGTTCTCGAGCTGATCCGCCCGCCGTCCCGCCAGCACCACCGCAAATCCAGCGCGTCCCAAGGCTGAGGCGACTGCTCGACCGATCCCGCTTCCCGCGCCGGTAACGAGCGCGACCTTCCTCTTCGAGCTCATGGCAGGGCGGCGGTCCCTTTTGGATCGGCAAACACCGTGGCCTCCGGACGCGAAACGGTTACGTATGCGGAGCGTAAAGGTAAACCGCCGCAGCGAAAGGTCCTTCCCGTGTCGATAAATCGGTCGCCTGCAGACGCCGAACAAGAAAGGGTGTTTCGCGCACCATCGTTCGAAGAGCGGATGGAGCGCTGGCTGCGGACCGACGACCTGCCGGCGGTCGTCGAGGAGCCGGCCGGCGCGAGCGCGCCGCTTTCGTTCTCGCAGGAAGAGTCGTGGTATCAGGCCGCGCTGCAGGGCGACGACCCGACCTATCAAGAGTACGACGCGGTCCTGATCCGCGGGCCGGTCGATGCCGGCGCGATGGAGCGCGCGGTCACGGCGCTCGCGGAGCGGCACGACGCCTTCCGCATCGTCTATCCGCTCGAGCGCGGCGGCCCGGTAATGCGCTACCTGGCCGCGCCGGCGCTCCCGTTCAGCTACGTCGACGCGCGCACCGCCGCAGCCGCCGACCCGCGCGGCTACGCCGAAGACTACGTGCGGCGCGCGGTGCGCGAGAGCTTCGACCTGCAGTCGGCCCCGCCGGCGCACGCACACCTCGTCCGGCTCGGCGACGAATTCCACCTGTTCGTCATGGTGATCTTCCACATCATCAAGGACGGGACGACCGAGGGGATCCTGGCGCGCGACGTCTCCCAGTTCTACCGCTGGTTCGTCACCGGCGAGCTGCCGCAGCTGCCGGCGCTCCCGACGACGCTCGGCGAGCACGCGCGCTGGCAGCGCCGCCTGGAGCGCGCGGGCGCGTTCGACGAGAACGTCGCGTACTGGGCGGAGCGCCTGCGCGGCGTCGCGCCGGCCGACGTCCCCGGCGATTTCCCGCGCCCGGCGATCCTCTCCGACGCCGGCGCGCGCACCTACCGCTTCTACGCCCCGGAGAAGGTCGCGCGGCTGCGCGCCCTCGCGCACGCCGAGAACGGATCGCTCTTCATGGCGCTCATGAGCGCGTTTGCGCTGGTGATCCACCGCTACGGCCGCGCCGGCGACGTCCCGATCGCCTTCCCCGTCCGCAACCGCTCGGATCGGCTCCGCCCGATGGTCGGGTGCTTCATCAACACGCTCATCGCGCGCCAGCGGTGCGACGACGCGCTCTCGTTCCGCGAGCACCTGCGCGCGACGCGCGAGACGCTGCTTGCCGCCTACGCGCATCAGGACGCGCCGTTCTCGCGCGTCGTGCAGCGCCTGGCTCCGCCGCGCCGGCCCGATCAGACGACGCTCGCCGCCGCGCTGCTGCTGCTGCGCAATCCGCGCGTCGAGCGGATGGAGCTGCCGGGCTGCGTCTGCGAGCGTCTCGAGATCGACGTCGGGATCGCGAAGTTCGACCTGACGCTCGAGTGCGACGAGCTGCCGCAGGGCTTGCGGATGGGGCTCGAGTACCGCACGACGCTGTTCGAGCGGATCACCGCGGAGCGGATGCTGGCGAACTTCGAGGCGCTGCTCGATGCGGCGGTCGCGCAGCCGGACGCGCCGTTCGGCGCGCTCGACGCGCTGGCGCCCGGCGAACGCGAGCTCGTCGCGAGCTGGAGCAGCGGCCCGGCGCGCGCGTCCGACACGACGCTCGTCGACGGCGTGCTTTATGCGTGCGCGGCGGCGCGCGGCGCAGCGGCGGTTGTCGACGGCGAGCGCACGATGACGTACGCCGAGCTGCGCGACGCGGCGTACCGCACCGCGCACGCGCTGACTGCGGGCTGCCGGCGGCCGCGGACGGTCGCGGTCTACGGCGGCCGTTCGCTGGAGCGGGTCGTCGGCACCGTCGGCGCGCTCTTCGCGGGCGCCGCGTTCTTGCCGATCGACGCGGCCTATCCGCCGGAGCGCGTGCGGTTCATGCTCGAGGACGGCGCTGCCGAGGCGGTCCTCGTCGCGCGCGCCGACGCGGCGGCGCGCGACTGGCCGGTGCCGGCGATCGCGCTCGACGACCTCCCGCCGGGGGAATCCGCGGAAGCACCGGCCGGCACGCCGCGCCCGGAGGACCCGGCGTACGTGATCTACACCTCCGGCTCGACCGGCCGGCCGAACGGCGTCGTGGTTCCGCACCGCGCCGTCGCGAACTACATCGGCGCGGTCCGCGCCGCGTGCGGGCTGAGCCCCGGCGATCGCGTCCTGCAATTGACCTCGCCGAGCTTCGACATCAGCATCGAGGAGATGTTCGGCGCGCTGTGCTCGGGCGCGACGCTGGTGATCTCCCGCGCCGCCGTCGCCAACACGGTTTCGACCCTGCTCGACGAGTGCGCGCGTCTGCGCGTCTCCGTCCTCGACCTGCCGACGGCGTACTTCAACGAGCTCGCGGCCGCGCTGGAGAGCCGCGCCGCGGCGCTCCCCGGCTGCATGCGCGCGGTGATCGTCGGCGGCGAGCTGCTGACCCGCGAACGCGCCGCGGCGTTCCTGACCGCCGCGCCCGGTG
>Ga0213878_10000133_pt1 | contig 35471 bp, 30 predicted proteins | sample VelepicoBEBS_R02_FD_161053 | JGI IMG/M metagenome (GOLD analysis project Ga0213878, IMG submission 161053) | Vellozia epidendroides bulk soil microbial communities from rupestrian grasslands, the National Park of Serra do Cipo, Brazil - BS_R02 | ecosystem: Environmental > Terrestrial > Soil >... | reverse complement strand
TTTTCAGTATTTCGACGGCGGCTTCAATTGCACGCATCCTCGCCATATTTTCTCTCCTGATATTTACGGTTGTAAGGGCAGCAAACAAACGTCGGCACCCGGTAGTTAAATATTTTTGAAGAAATAAAGGGAGGGAACAAATATAGATAAACTGTTTCATAGTGAAACAGTTGTGGAGGCGCGAGTGTTTCATTATGAATTTCATCGTGGTTTTTGCCTGGGATTCCTGATGACGCTGGCAGTTTCATAATTCATTTTGTTTATCAGTTTATTTCCCTGCCTCAAATCATTATATTTGTTTAAGTGTGGGTGAGATATTAAATAGTTACAAGGCTTTTTATTTTTTTTGAAAAAGCAGACAAAGAATTATTGCGTTTGATCAAACTGGTTATCAGCTATTTTTGATACAAGAAATGCAATTAATAATTATGGATGTTTAAATATGGATAAAGAGTCATATCACCATGATTTAAAAAATAAATGGAAAATGTTTATGCATCATGGATGGGCATCCGAAGGTTCTGTTAATTCGGCAACGCTACGATCATGGCAAAAATGTTTGAAACATTGTGATCCCCGTCGCTGGAAAACGCCAGTAAAGGCATCGGGCCAGACTTTACAAATGATATTTAGCAGAAATGCTGAATTTATCAGAGTGGCGCAACGTGTGGTGGAGGACACCTTCACGCTGGTGGCTGGAAATGACATTGCGCTGGTGGTGCTCGACCCGCATGGCTGGGCGCTGCACGTGCAGTCATCTGATAAACTCGCCGCGCAGCTCCAGCATCTGGGAGTGGGGGCCGGGATGTCCTGGGCTGAAGAGGAAATCGGCACCAATGTGTACAGTTTATGCCGGGACACGCATTTATATACTTGTCTGGAGGGGGCTGAGCACTTTAGTGAATCGCTGCATGCCTTTTCGATGAGTGCGGCGCCTGTGATTGACTATTGTGGCAATATACACGGTTATATTATTTGTATTGTAAAGGCTTCATCTGACGCTCATCTTCTGCATTTATGCCATGCCTGTGCGGTAGAGGTGACTAATTATATATATATTGAGAGTGAGCAAAAAATAACAAATAAAGTCCTTTGTCAGCATAATGCCGTTATTGAATGCATGGACGATGGGTTTATCTGTTGGGATGCACATTCTGTTATTACAATGGTAAATCCGCAGGCCCAGTTATTACTTAATGTGAAAAAAGAAAGCCTGATTGGGCAAAATATAAGACATGAGTTTGTTTTTCCCCCGGCGTTGAATGACGCCATCTCCCAACGGACAAAGCTGCCGCAAAAGCAAATTGTGATTGAGTGTCGCGGCGAGTTCATCGAATTAATGGTGACGCTACGCCCTTTGAGTGACGGCTCATTTCTGTTATTCCTGCATCCGCTCGATAAAATACGCAAAATTGCGCAGCAGCAAATCAGTACGAACGCAAACTTTACCTTTGACAGCCTGCATGTCATCTCAAAGGGAATGAAGCAGGTCCTGAATGTCGCCCGCAGGGCAATCAAAACCGCATCGCCTATCCTGATTAATGGGGAAGATGGGGTGGGAAAACTGACGATGGCGATGGCGATTCACAATGAGAGCGAGCAGCGGGACGGGCCGTTCATCTCCGTGGATTGTCAGATGCTCTCCCCGGAAAATATGCTGCATGAACTGCTGGGTTCAGATGCAGGCCCGGTCCCCTCGAAATTCGAACTGGCGCAAAACGGTACGTTGTATCTGGACAAAGTGGAGTACCTGTCCTGTGAAATTCAAAGCGTATTGTTGAAAGTATTGAAAACCGGACTGGTGATGCGCTCTGACAGCCATCGCCTTATTCCAGTACGTTTTCGCCTGGTGACCTGTGCGGGGAGTTCACTGCGCGATTATGTTCAGCAAGGCGCCTTCAGTCGACAGCTTTATTATGAGATCTCAATGAATGAAATTGAGATTCCGCCGCTACGTAAGCGACGCGAAGATCTCGAATATATGATTAATGAGATTCTTGAAAAGTATCGGGACAGAACGGGCAAGGCGCTGGTGATTTCGCCAGAGGCGAATACCGTATTTCTCGAATATTTTTGGCCGGGAAACATCTCAGAGTTTAAGAACCGCATGGAAAAGATTTTTATGGGTTGCGGTAAAATGATGTTGGAATTAGAGGATATTCCATTAGATATTCGTCAGAATAATAATTGCTCCGAAGGTGATGTGTCTCATTTGGTTTCTCTGGCTGAAGTGGAAATGCAGGCTATCGAGCATGTTTGCCGCGTCTGTGACTGGAACCTGAGTAAAGCGGCAGAGGTATTAAAGATTGGCAGGACAACGCTATGGAGAAAGTTGAAAAGTTATAATTTGTATCCAGGAACACTCAGTGATGAGTAGCTATACTCGTCATACTTCAAGTTGCATGTGCGTTGGCTGCGTTCGCTCACCCCAGTCACATAGTTATCTATGCTCTTGGGGACTCGCGAACTTGCCGCCTTCCTGCAACTCGAATTATTTAGAGTATATGTTTCATTATGAAATAGATTCCGCGAGATGGCGTTTCTTTTTGGAAAAGAGCGCCTGTTCGGGGAATTAAATGTGACTTTATCTACAATGCACAATGTGTAATTTATCGCGGCAGAGAGAAAGTGTGTTCCCACCCAGAGAGTAATAAAAAACAACTGGGTACTGCTGATTTTTACTTTTTTTCTGTATTAGCATGTTGATGGACATTGAACAGTAACTTTATTTTTCACGCATTAATTTGCGAGAAGACTCGTTTATTTAATTTTTGATTACGGAGATAAAGTATGGATTTTTATCTTGAACCTGCCAGGCGCATTCCTGTTATGGCGACAACGGATGTATTAGTTGTTGGCGGAGGACCTTCCGGCATAGCGGCAGCGTTGAGCGCAGCCCGTGAAGGGATGAACACCATGTTGATCGAACGCTTCGGCTGTTTTGGCGGCATGATGACGACCGCTGGGGTGGAATCTATCGCCTGGTGGCGCCACGAAAATACCGTGGAATCTGGCGGCATTGCCCGTGAAATTGAAGAAACAGCCCGTCAATCAGGCGCGTCGCAGCCCGAGCCGCAGTCATTAAGTCAGGCGATCAATGCTGAACGCTTTAAGTTAGTGGCTGACACGATGCTGGAAGACGCGGGCGTCCGTCGCGTGCTGCACATTTCCGCAGTAGACGTCATCAAAGAGGGCGACGAACTGCAAGGGGTGATTACCGAAAGTAAATCCGGACGTCAGGCCATTCTGGCGAAAGTCATTATTGATTGTACCGGTGATGCCGATATCGCCTGGTTTGCGGGGGCGCCGTTCACTAAACGCAGCAAGGAAGACTTGATGTGTGTGACCACCGTCTTTAGCTGCGCCAACGTCGATAAGCAGGCTTTCATGCAAAGTATTGAGGCGACGCGCCCCAAATACGGCGACTGGGGCGCGGATGAAGAGAACAAGAACTGGTCGTACGATGTCCATGAATCCTGCCGGGAAATGTTCAGCCCTTATCTTGGCAAAGTGTTTGCGAAGGGGAAAGCGGCAGGCCTGATTCCCCAGGAGGTCACGCTGGGGGGATCCTGGAGTTCGATTACGGATTATGGCGATGCCAATTACCTCAACGTTGTCAGTATTCCTGCGGTTGATTGCACCGATGTCTTTGATTTGACGCGTGCTGAAATTGAAGGTCGCAAACAGGCGATGCAGGCAATAGAGGTGCTTCGCCGTTTCCAGCCGGGGTTTGAGCGCGCGCAGCTGAAGAATTTTGGGATGACGGTGGGAACGCGGGAATCGAGACATATTTCCGGGCGTACACAGCTGACGGAGCAGGATATTTGTCAGGAAGGACGCCATACGGATTCTATCGGTATTTTCCCGGAATTTATCGACGGTAATGGGCGTTTAAAACTGCCGCTGGAGCCACGCTATTTCCACATTCCTTATGGCGCGCTGGTTCCGCGCGATGTGGAGAACTTGCTGGTCTGCGGGCGGGCGATTGATGCGGATAACTTTGCCTATGCCACCATCAGAAATATGGGGTGCTGCATTGTGACTGGCGAAGGCGCCGGTACCGCCGCGGCGATTGCGATAAAGAGCAATACGCGCGTATCAGAGGTGGATATCCAGAATGTTCAGGCACGTCTTGTGCGAAACCGCGTTAAGGTCTTTTGACCTGGAGAATCACCATGAGAGAAAAACCCGGTTTTTATGTGGCGCTCACGCCCATTATTTTCATGGCAGTTGTTTTAGTTTTCGGCATAGGCGTTATGGGATGGCCTGCCAGCGTATGTTTGTTAATTTCCGCCGCTTTTTCCTGCATCATAGCGATGTCTAAACTGAAATATACCTGGGATGAAATACAGGGATTCATCATCGATAAAATTTCAGCGGTTATGGCGCCGGTGCTGATTGTTATTTTTGTTGGTTTTATGGTTGCCACCTGGAGTTTTGCCGGAACGTTGCCGATGTTGGTTTATTACGGCATGTTGCTGGTTTCACCCACGTGGCTGTACGTTATCGCGTTTATTTTGAATGCGGTACTGTCCTACGTCTCAGGCGCGTCATGGGGGTCGGTAGCGTCTATCGGCGTGGCGTTAATGGGCATTGGTTCGGGATTACACGCCGATCTTCCGATCCTGGCGGCGGCGATTGTCACGGGCGCTTACTTTGGCGATAAGCTATCTCCTCTGAGCGATACCACTAACCTGACCTCCGCGGTGACCAAAACCCGGCTTTATGATCTGATTAAATATCTGCTCTGGACCACAATACCTTCAACGATCATTAGCCTGCTGTTTTTTACTTGGCTTGGGATGGTTCATACGTCATCCGGCACGATTTCGCCGGAAAGTATGCAAATGCTGGTTCAACTGAAAGGATTGTACAAGTTTGGCGTGTTGCCGCTGTTACCGATGATCATTGTGCTTTGCTTTACCTTTCTGCGCCTGCCGACCGTGCCCGCGTTGTTAAGCAGCGCGTTTGTTGCCGTGCTGGTCGGTTGGCTCTATCAGGGCTTTCCGCTGGCGGAAGGGATTAAGTCGACGATGAGTGGCTTTCGCCTGGACATGATAACCGATGCGACAAATCTTCTTCCCTCCGTGAAAGAGTTGCTGGAGCAGGGCGGGCTGAATAATCAGGGCGGTTTCCTCTCGTTCATTATCTGCGCGATGATGTTCGCCGGGATCCTGACCGGCACGGGGATGATGGACGTGACGTTGCAAAGCGCGGCGAACAGGATCAAAAGCGTCTTTGGTGCCATTCTCACCAGCGGCGTGCTGGCGGTCATCATCAATTTGCTGACGGGTTCGGACGGTTTGAACAAGATTGTGGTTTCTGAGCTGATGCTGAAGAAGTTTGAGGATCTCAATCTTTCGCCGTTGGTGCTCGCGAGGACGCTGGAAGATTTCGGGACGATGAGCGCGCCGATTATTCCGTGGTCTGCGGCGGGACTCTATATGGCGACAACGCTGGGCGTGCCGACGTTCAGCTATCTGCCCTACAGCGTGTTCTGTTTCAGTTCGATGGTTTTTGCTCTGATTTATGCCGCGACGGGATACCGTTTGCAGGCTTTCAGGGTGGCGACAGCGTAAAAAAAAAGCGCCCGGCATGACATTGCCGGGCGCGATTACGGAGAGGCTTATGTTTACGCCGCTTCAACCTTGCGGACTTTCTCCTGCAGCTTTACCGGTTTGGTTGCCAGAGCCTCCGGCTCGAAGTCGTCAACGTTAATGCTGCGCAGACGGCTGACTTCTGCTTTGATAAGGATCTCCGCCTCATCCTGGTTGATTAACCCTTTTGCCAGCGCGTGGCGGGCCAGTTCGTCCAGGCGGGTAAACGGCAGATTTTTGCCCATCTCTTTACAGATACGCTGGTGGATAGGATCGGCCGTCATCACGTCGACCAGTGCTTCTTCCAGCAGGCCTACCGGGTTATGCTCGCTCGGGGTCAGGTACTGGCCGCGACCGATGCGTGAGCGGGTTGCGCTCGGTGTTTGCAGGATCTTCGCCACAACATGATCCAGCTTATCGGAAGGCGCATGATAATGGCGACCGGTCGGGAAAATGACCATACGCATCGCGCCAGCGATAAAGCGGTTCGGGAAGTTGCGGATCAAATCGTCGATCGCCTGCTCCGCCTGATGCAGCGCGTCCTGTACGCCCCAGTGAACCAGCGGTAAATCCGCTTCATTGCGACCTTCGTCGTCATAGCGTTTCAGTACCGCAGACGCCAGGTACAACTGGCTCAACACATCGCCAAGACGGGCGGAGATGCGCTCGCGACGCTTCAGGCTACCGCCCAGCACCGCCATCGATACATCCGACAGCCAGGCGAGGTTAGCGCTCAGGCGGTTCAGGTGCTGATAGTAACGCTTCGTGGCGTCGCTGGTTGGCGTGCGGCTGGTCAGGCCGTGGGTCAGGCCGAGCCAGAAGCTGCGTACTTTGTTGCTGCCGACGTAGCCGATATGTTTGAACAGCAGCTTATCAAAGGCGTTCAGGTCTTTATTCTGCGCAGCCGCCATCTCTTCAAGGACGTACGGATGACAGCGAATGGCGCCCTGACCGAAGATCATCATGCTGCGGGTCAAAATGTTAGCCCCTTCAACGGTGATGGCGATCGGTGCGCCCTGATAGGCACGGGCCAGGAAGTTGCCTTCGCCGAGCATAATGCCTTTACCGCCAGCAATATCCATCGCATCAATGATGGAGTGCTGACCACGGTGAGTACAGTGATACTTCACGATAGCGGACAGCACGGCCGGTTTCTCGCCCAGCATAATGCCGTAGGTGACAAGCGATGCGGCGGCGTCCATCACATAGGCGTTACCCGCAATACGCGCCAGCGGCTCTTCGATCCCTTCCATTTTACCGATAGAGATTTTGAACTGACGGCGGATGTGCGCGTAAGCGCCTGTCGCCATCGCGACGGATTTCAGACCACCGGTGGCGTTAGACGGCAGCGTAATGCCGCGGCCCACGGAGAGGCATTCCACCAGCATACGCCAGCCCTGACCGGCCATTTTCGGACCGCCGATAATGAAATCGATAGGGACGAAAATGTCTTTCCCCTGCGTTGGGCCATTCTGGAACGGCACGTTCAGCGGGAAGTGGCGGCGGCCAATCTCGACACCTGGCGTGTTGGTGGGGATCAGCGCGCAGGTAATGCCCAGGTCTTCATCGTCGCCCAGCAGTTTATCCGGGTCGGACAGCTTGAACGCCAGACCCAGTACGGTCGCGATCGGCGCCAGCGTGATATAGCGTTTGTTCCAGGTCAGGCGCATGCCCAGTACCTGTTCGCCCTGCCAGTCGCCCATGCAAACCACGCCGGTATCCGGGATGGCGCCCGCATCGGAACCCGCTTCCGGGCTGGTCAACGCAAAGCAGGGGATTTCCAGACCACGGGCCAGACGCGGCAGATAATGGTTTTTCTGCTCATCGGTGCCGTAGTGCTGCAGCAGCTCGCCCGGGCCTAAGGAGTTCGGTACGCCAACGGTGATGGCCAGAATACCGGAAACGCCGGAAAGTTTTTGCAGTACGCGAGACTGGGCGTAGGCCGAGAACTCCAGCCCGCCGTACTCTTTCTTAATGATCATCGCAAAGAAGCGATGCTCTTTGAGCCAGGCCCACAGTTCCGGCGGCAGATCGGCCATTTCGTGGGTTATCTGGAAGTCGTTCGCCATCCGGCAGGCTTCTTCAACCGGGCCGTCGAGGAACGCCTGCTCTTCTTCGGTCAGACGCGGCTGCGGGTAGTTGTGCAGTTTTTTCCAGTCCGGGTCGCCCTGGAACAGATCGCCTTCCCACCAGGTGGTGCCTGCATCAATCGCTTCTTTTTCAGTACGCGACATCGGCGGCATCACTTTGCTGAAGGCGCGAAAGACGGGCGCAGAGATCAGCGCTTTACGCATCGACACCAGGTTGAACGGCACCAGAATGATGGCAAGCGGCAGCAGCAGCCAGATATTCCACAGGCCAGCCGCGCCCAGCGCGCCTGTCCAGACCAGAAGTATCAGGCTGCCGAGCAGCAGGTTAACCCGGTGATAGAAGAGCACGCCGAGTAAAACAACGGTTGCAACAATACTCAAAATCATCATAAAGAAAAGCTCCCTTGCTTGTAGGAGGTCTGACCACTTGTGATGATATGGTTGTAGTGGATGTTATTTCTTTTAGCAATGTATTTACAAAATAATTACAACCTGGCTCACAGAGTTGTCGTAAAGCGGGGCACGGAAAATCAAAAGTAAACGGGATTCCCCAGCGTGACGCTTCTCGCTTATCCTGCTATCCGGTACACTGCCGAGGTTATTCTCTTAAATGCTGAAGGATTATCCTCATGTACCAGGATCTTATTCGTAACGAACTGAACGAAGCAGCGGAAACACTGGCTAACTTTCTGCAAGATGAAGCCAATATCCACGCGATCCAGCGCGCGGCCGTCCTGCTGGCGGACAGCTTCAAAGCCGGTGGTAAAGTGCTTTCCTGCGGTAACGGCGGTTCTCATTGCGACGCCATGCATTTTGCTGAAGAGCTGACCGGGCGCTACCGTGATAACCGTCCGGGCTATCCGGCAATTGCGATTTCCGATGTCAGCCATCTCTCCTGCGTCAGCAACGATTTTGGCTATGAGTATGTGTTCTCGCGTTACGTTGAGTCCGTCGGGCGCGCTGGCGATGTGCTGATGGGCATTTCCACCTCCGGCAACTCCGGCAACGTGATCAAAGCGATTGAGGCGGCCCGCGCTCAGGGGATGAAAGTCATCACGCTGACCGGGAAAGACGGCGGCAAGATGGCGGGTTCCGCCGATGTGGAAATCCGCGTGCCGCATTTCGGCTACGCCGATCGTATTCAGGAGATCCACATTAAAGTGATCCACATCCTGATTATGCTTATCGAAAAAGAGATGGTTAAAGCCTGAGTGGTGTTGTCTCCCCCTTCTGAACGGGCTGTCTCTTAATCGTAAATCCCCGCACTGTTGTACGGGGATTTATGAGCTTGTAATAATCATGACCGTAAACATTGCCCGGGTTAGAAATAGAAAGCCCTCTTTTGTGTTCAGAGCATTGAAATCACCTGCGTCGAAGACCCTTTGACCTGACATCCGGCTAGCCCTGCGCATAAATTATTCATCGTCTAACGTCCCGCCTTCATATCGCAGCGCATATGATCCCAACCCTGGTAGTTTTTAACTTCAGGCACCTTATCGGGCAGGTTTTGCCAGTTCGCTTTATATTGTTGAGTGCTTTCCTTAAGCCCCTGTTTAGTCATATACACCATCCCCCAGGGCCAGCCGGGCGAACGAGCCGGGAGCATTTGCGTTGTTCCATCTTCAAGCTTATAAGGTATCCCCGGCCCTCCAGGTAAAATACGGGGGTCTTCAAATGGTCTGGACGACATATACAGCCGGTGTTTGGTTTGCAAAAAGCCCTGGTCATTCACCACAGTGAAGGAAAGAATGTCATCACGGGGTGGTGAATTCATCCCGTCAGGTTCGTTTTCGCCAGGAGAATACTGCGCAACCTGCCAGGTTTGCCCGTTGTCTTTTGAAATCCTAAATCCACCAATCCCCCAACCAGTAATAGCTATATATCGTTCCGACGGGTGGATATATCTTTTGGTAAATATCCGGTAAAACTGACTGACTGGTTCGGTATGTATGCCCCGCTTTGTATCCGTATACCAGAGCTCACCCTCACAGTCCCAGCCCTTCAGTTCCAGATAACGGTGGTCATCAAAGCGGTAAACCACCTGCGTTGGCGCTTCTTTGGCCTGACATCCGGTAGCCAGTAAAAATGCAACCGCCGTTAGCCCTGGGCTTAGTCCTTTCATCGTTTAGCGTCCCGCATTCATATCGCAGCGCATATGATCCCAGCCCTGATAGTTTTTAACTTCAGGCACCTTGTCGGGCAGGTTTTGCCAGTTCACTTTATATTGTTGAGTGCTTTCCTTAAGCCCCTGCTTAGTCATATACACCATCCCCCAGGACCAACCGGGCGAACGAGCCTGGAGTATTTGCGTCGTTCCATCTTCAAGCTTATAAGGTATCCCCGGCCCTCCAGGTAAAATACGGGGGTCTTCAAATGGCCTGGACGACATATACAACCGGTGTTTGGTTTGCAAAAAGCCCTGGTCATTCACAACAGTGAAGGAAAGAATGTCATCATAGGGAGCATAATCGTCGCCATTCGGTTCGTTATTACCAGGCGAAAATCTCACGGGATTCCAGGTCTGCCCGTAGTCTTTAGACACAATAAATCCACCAGCCCCCCAACCAGTAATTGCGATATAACGCTCAGAGGGATGCACGAACTTGCGGGTAAAAATGCGGTAAAACTGGCTTACGGGCTCGGTATGGATACCCCGCAGCGTGTCGGTGTACCAGAGCTCTCCCTCACAGCCCCAGCCCTTCAGTTCGAGATAGCGGTGGTCATCAAAGCGGTAAACCACCTGTGTCGGCGCTTCTTTGGCCTGGCATCCTGCCCCCACTAACACTGCCACTAAAGCAATGCCTGCTGTATTCTTCATACCTGTCTCCCGGTTACGATTCCCACCATTTCTTCTGGCTCTCAATACCCAGCTCCCGGTCAGATTTGGGCTTCGGCATATCCCACTGCAAATTGCTCACCTCCCGGTTACCAATAGCTAGATTTTTAGAAGGAATAACGGTAGTCGCATTGTTAAACTGGTTCTCTACCCCAAAACCACCCTTGGGTAATATGTCATCGGGCCTATTCATAAACCATTTGGTTTGTTGCTCATTCAACTTGCCAGTTTTGTAATATTCTTTAGCCGATGGATTACCATTCAACGGATCCCTCCAGTCCGCACGGTGCAGAAGCGCTTCCCAGAATTTACCGGCCTGATAGTCAAATGATCGGCACTGCCCGAGAGCCAGGTCGAACGCCATTGCATGTGAGGGGGCGAATTCGCTCATCACGATGGACGAATGCTGGCTGTAACCTACCGGGTCAGATTTCTGCCATTCCTTTTCCAGTTCTTCACGGGGACGAAGCCAGGTCAGCGTGACGCTCTGAAAGTCTTTTGTCCCGCTCACCACACCGTGAATCATCTGCACTTTCCGCTCCAGCCCCTCAATTCTCAACTCTTCGGGCGTCAGTACATGGCCTGGACTCCAGCTGAGCCCCTGATAACGGCTGACGGAGTAGGTAGCGCTGTCCGTCCGTTTGATAGTGTGCGCTTTTGCGGAATAAGAGATATACGCATCCGGGCTGTCCGGATCGATACAGGCGGTATACGGTATATCACTCGTTTTCGGGTCATTATCCGGATGGTTGTCTTCCCCCTGGAGTTTGAACATAAACGGCTCCGGCAATTCCTCGCCGTTAACGACCACATCATGCGCCGTATATGCCGTGTTCGTGACCGAACTGTATTCAGCATCGCCTTTTCGCGACGGCGGCATTTCAAATGGTTTGCCGTCCGGAGGTGTGCCGATCAGGCCATGCTGATAAAACACGCGCTGGTACAGGTTAGGAATACGGCTGGCAATCTTGTGGGGGATCCCCCGCCAGCCAAAACCCTGGATATTTGTCAGCGATACCGTCCCGTCGTTCGGGCAGAAATAGTTGTATACCTTGCCGTTGTTGTTGCGGTTGTACCGCTTATCCGTCCGAAGCGGGTTATCCGACGGTTTACGCAGCGTACAGGCGCCTTCCATCGCCAGCAGATCGGCCTCCGGCACTTCGCCGCCTTTGTACTGCGTTGCCATAAGGGCGCAAAAATTCGTAAATGTTTTCTGGCGCGCATCGCTGGTCTGATGATGGCCCGGCTGGATATCCTCTGCCAGGCGGCCCTCCAGCGAGTACGGCGAGTGATTCAGGATGGTGCAGTTAACCGGATCAAACCCCGCCTGTTTCACCAGCATATTCGCCAGCATGGTGATAATGGTGCCCTGACTGTGCGCCACCACGTTTATCACATCATTTTGTGTTTCAGGTTCCGCTCGGATCTGAATAATCACATCCGCCAGGCGCTGGGCGGCAAAAAACTGGTAAATACGGTGCGGACTGGAATAAACAGGGTGCGTAAAATCCCCGCCGTTTGCATGCAGCGTCATAAAACCGACGGCTGCCACGGACGCGCCACCCGCGCCGGGCCCCAGCATATCCGGAATATTGGTCGTTGCGTTGGCAAAGGTGCCGCCGCCCTTGGCAAAGTTGATGTCGAGGGCATTACCAAAATTGTCGTTCTGAAATTTAACGCTGCCTTTACCATCATTGCCCAGGTCTTCTTTTTTATTCTTGTCATCCTCCTGATATGCATCGAACGGCAGGTGAGCGCCGTCCTGAAGCTTGCTGACCTCCTGCCGGTAGCGTTGTTGATCGGCCTGATAGTCCTTATGCGTCACCGGCTTGTATCCCCAGTAAAAAGGGATAACGGGAGAACGGCCCGGCCCGGTAATTTTCGTCTGCGGCGCTTCGCCCTGCATCATCATAAAATCACGCCAGTCATGGGCATAAAGGTCGGTGCGGTTAAGACGCTTTTTCAGCCCCGCGATGATGCCTTTTTCCTGGTTCTGGTAAGCTTCTCCGACATCATTGACCCCGTGAACCAGGATGACGATGCACGGCATCGGGCGGGGAATACCGACCCTGCAGGTTTGTGCTTCCGGTCCGAGCGCGGTGTGAACGCCGACATCGTTCTCAGAAACAACACGAGGGCAATACGGGCTCTTTTTTTCATCAGCCATCAGAGTACCTCCTGTTTGTACGTATCAAGATTGGCGGTGTTGAGCAGTGGAGATTAATTACTGCAGGAACATGTCGTATTCAAATATCCTTCTGATAGAATAAAAAATCGCCACGAGGGAGAATACGGCTATGAATATTTAAAAAAAATATCCACAGTGCAAATGACATACTAATTTACAAATCTGGATTCAATAAATTCATTAAAAAAATAAAATAAGTATGTCATATCTGATATTTGTATAATTAAGCCACTGGCGGAGGCCCCGAGAAGTAAAATGCAATCCGTTTTTTCTGCCACTACATATCAGATCGCTAGTGAAGGTAAAAATCTTCGCGCTCCTTGTTCCGCAGGATGCGAAATCGGCACTTGGGTATGGTATTGACAACACTAAAGTACATGAGATGCTCTTGTGAGCCTACTTGGTTAAACCATTATCGATTGCATGGATAAAAGATTTGGATTTTCCAATGTGTAGCATAACTGGCAGAGTCAACTTTTTTCTGACCACTTCCACTGGCGGTGGTATTCAGATAAGCGTAAAAAATGAGGGGGGATAATTATGTGCGAACTGCTCGGGATGAGCGCAAATGTGCCGACCGATATTTGCTTTAGCTTTACCGGGCTGGTGCAGCGCGGCGGCGGCACCGGGCCGCATAAAGACGGCTGGGGCATCACCTTCTATGAGGGTAAAGGTTGCCGCACATTTAAAGACCCCCAACCCAGTTTTCAGTCACCGATCGCCAGACTGGTGCAGGATTACCCCATCAAATCGTGTTCGGTTATCGCGCACATTCGCCAGGCCAACCGCGGCAACGTCGCGCTGGAGAATACCCATCCGTTTACCCGCGAACTGTGGGGGCGGAACTGGACCTACGCGCACAACGGGCAGCTCACGGGCTATAAGACGCTGGAGACCGGCCCGTTTCGTCCCGTCGGCGAAACCGACAGCGAAAAGGCGTTTTGCTGGCTGCTTCACAGGCTGACGACGCGCTACCCGCGTACGCCGGGAAATATGGAGGCGGTATTTAAATATATCGCGACGCTGGCGACGCAGTTGCGGGAAAAAGGCGTGTTTAACATGCTGTTGTCTGACGGTCGTTACGTGATGGCGTATTGCTCGACCCATCTGTACTGGATCACCCGACGCGCGCCGTTCGGCGTCGCTAAGTTACTCGATCAGGATGTGGAAATTGATTTTCAGCGAGAAACCACACCGAACGATGTGGTTACCGTGATTGCCACGCAGCCGCTGACGGGCAATGAAACCTGGCACAAGATTATGCCAGGGGAGTGGGCGTTATTTTGCCTCGGGGACCGTGTAGTTTGACGCCAGCTGTGGCTGGACGACATCGCTGCTCAGCGGCTTGCTGACCACATAGCGTCCATCCACCACCGAGACCATAGGCGGCTTATGCGTCTGGGCAAAATAGTCGTATCCGGGCTTCAGTTGTGACCAGAAGTCTTTGTAATACGAGAATTTATGACGCTCCATATTGGCATCGGTCATACGGAACGGATAAATGCTCACCTGAACGCTGGACTGGCCGAAAACCAGGGCGCCAGTGACGAACTGGAAAATCTCATCGATGCCGTTATCGGTCATGGCGTAACAGCCCACAGAGACGCAGGCGCCGTGAATCATCAGGTATTTTCCTTCGTAGCCGTGTGCGCGGTCATAGGCATTCGGGAAACCGATATTGATCGCTTTATAGAAACGGCTGTCAGGTTTGAGTTGCTCGCGGCTGACGGAATAGAAACCTTCGGGTGATTTGAAATCCCCCTGGCGCTGTTTGGGCCCCAGTCCGCCGGAGTAGTTACAGATTTTGTAACTGTCGAGCAACTGGTAGGCTTCACCTATTTTCACATACAGATCAAGGGTGCGTTCTTCCTTAAATATCTGGATATATACCGGCGACCCCATCAACTGCTGCTTAAATTCTTTGCTGACCGGCGTTGTCGGGCTGTTGCTGCTGAGCAGGCCCGCGAATGAGACGCACGGAATCAAAAGCATCGCAAGAAACAATGCGATTTTGCGCATACTACTTATTCCTTGATAAAACGGTGTTGACACACAACACGCCAGAACGGCGAAAGAAACCCGAAAATGAGATGATTCTGGTTTTTGATGCGCTCACATTAGCATCACCAGCGTTTTTCGCAAGCGCAGACTGCGGCGTTTACAATTTAGTTTTTCTTTATAGTGTATTTGTTCTGAATTGGCTGTCAGAACTTTGCGCATTAGCTCGCATTTTACCACCCGCTTTCCCGTGAATTGCTGGGGTCTGAAGGGGAAAACTGATAGACTTCCCCCCGCTTTATGATCAGGTGTGAGAAAGGACGCTTTACGCTCGTCAACTGCTGCCAGCAACGTTTCTGGTATTTGATTTTCCTTTCTTTTTTCTTCGCAAATTGCTGGGTTCATACGCAACGTCATTCAGTGGCTCACCGATGCCGCCTGAAGGATGAAGTACAAAGTGATAGTTACGGATACCTGCTAACGATATGATTAAAATCACAAAAGGTCTCAACTTGCCAATCGCGGGCGCCCCTTCGCAGCAACTGTCTGAAGGTGTTGCGGTCAAGCGCGTCGCGGTTTTGGGGGAAGAGTATGTTGGCCTTCGACCATCGATGATGGTCAAGGAAGGGGACAGGGTTCTCAAGGGACAACCGCTGTTCGAAGACAAAAAAAATCCCGGCGTGTGCTTTACAGCGCCCGCCAGCGGTACTGTTAGTGCGATTTATCGTGGCGAGCGTCGCGTTCTACAGGCTGTGGTGATTGAGGTCGAGGGGGATGAGTCCATCGCCTTTCCTCGCTTTGCGCCGGATGATCTTGCGCACCTGCCGCGAGAGACGGTTGAGCAACAACTGCTGGCCTCGGGGTTGTGGACCAGCCTGCGCACCCGTCCTTTCAGTAAAGCGCCCGCGCCGGGTTCAACGCCTGCGGCGATCTTCGTCACGGCGATGGACACCCAGCCGCTCAGCGCCGACCCGCAGCCGATTATTTTCAGCCATCGCGATGCATTCAATGCCGGTCTGACGGTGCTGACGCGCCTGACGTCAGGCAGGGTGCATGTGTGCCAGGCAAGCGGCGGCAAGCTTGGCGGCCACCCGGTAGGTCAGGTGAAATTCAATGAATTTACCGGTCCACACCCGGCGGGGCTCGCGGGAACGCATATTCACTTCCTTGAGCCGGTAAGTCTGAAAAGACAGGTCTGGCATCTTAACTATCAGGACGTTATCGCCATCGGCAAACTGTTCGTTGAAGGGGAACTGTGGACGGAACGCGTTATCGCGCTCGGCGGCCCGCAGGTGAAAACACCGCGCCTGCTGCGCACCCGCCAGGGGGCGAGCCTCGACGAGCTGCTTGCCGCGGAGCTCTGCGACGGTGAAAACCGCGTCATCTCCGGTTCAGTGCTGAGCGGCACCCACGCGCAGGGGCCGCATGCGTTCCTTGGGCGTTTCCATCTGCAGGTCAGCGTGGTGCAGGAAGGGCGTGAGAAGGAGCTGTTCGGCTGGGTGATGCCGGGCAAAGACAAATTCTCCATTACCCGTACGACGCTGGGCCACTTCTTAAAGCACAAATTGTTCCGCTTCACGACCGATACCAACGGCGGCGAACGCGCGATGGTGCCGATTGGCAACTACGAACGTGTGATGCCGCTGGATATTCTGGCGACGCCGCTGCTGCGTGACCTGCTGGCCGGGGATACCGACAGCGCCCAGGCGCTGGGGTGTCTGGAGCTGGATGAAGAAGACCTGGCGCTCTGCACCTACGTCTGCCCGGCGAAATACGAATACGGGCCAGTTTTGCGCGACGTGTTAACCCGCATTGAGCAGGAAGGATAAGTGATGGGCTTGAAGAATCTGCTGGAAAAAATTGAGCCGCACTTTACGCATGGCGGCAAACTGGAAAAGTATTACCCGTTGTATGAAGCGGCGGCCACGATTTTCTATACCCCGGGTCAGGTTACGCGCGGGGCATCGCACGTGCGCGATGCTATCGATTTGAAGCGTATGATGATTCTGGTATGGCTCGCCGTCTTCCCGGCGATGTTCTGGGGCATGTATAACGTCGGCCTGCAGACCATCCCGGCGCTGCATAAGCTGTACGGCCCGGAGCAGCTACAGCAAGTCATCGCCAGCCACTGGCACTATAGCGTAGCGCAGTGGCTTGGCGTGAACCTGGGGTCTGATGCCGGTTGGTTGAGCATGATGGGGCTTGGGGCCGTTTTCTTCCTCCCCATTTATCTCACCGTCTTTATCGTCGGCGGCTTCTGGGAAGTGCTGTTCGCCATCGTGCGTAAGCACGAGATTAACGAAGGCTTCTTCGTTACCTCCATTCTGTTCGCCCTGATTGTACCGCCGACGCTGCCGTTATGGCAGGCGGCGCTGGGCATCAGTTTCGGCGTGGTGATCGCTAAAGAGATCTTCGGCGGCACCGGGCGCAACTTCCTGAACCCGGCGCTGGCGGGACGCGCGTTTCTGTTCTTCGCCTACCCGGCGCAGATCTCCGGCGACCTGGTCTGGACGGCGGCGGATGGCTTTTCCGGCGCGACGCCGTTGTCGCAATGGGCGAGCCATGGCGGCGAGGCGCTGGTGAACGTCGTGACGGGCCAACCGGTGACCTGGATGGACGCGTTCCTTGGCAACATCCCCGGTTCGATTGGCGAAGTGTCTACGCTGATGATCCTGATTGGCGGCGCCATCATTATTTTTGGCCGTGTCGCTTCCTGGCGCATTGTCGCGGGCGTCCTGCTGGGTATGGTGGCGACGGCCACGCTGTTCAACGTTATCGGTTCTGATACCAACCCAATGTTCGCCATGCCGTGGTACTGGCATCTTGTGCTGGGCGGTTTTGCGTTCGGCATGATGTTTATGGCAACGGACCCGGTATCGGCGTCATTTACGGATAAAGGGAAATGGTGTTACGGCGCGTTGATCGGCGTGATGTGCGTGCTGATTCGCGTGGTAAACCCGGCCTACCCGGAAGGGATGATGCTGGCGATCCTGTTCGCCAACCTCTTTGCACCGCTGTTTGATTACCTGGTGGTGCAGGCCAACATCAAGCGGAGGAAGTCGCGTGGCTGACGTCAAGAATAACGATAGCATTGGTAAAACTCTGCTGGTGGTGCTGGTGCTGTGTCTCATTTGCTCCATCGTGGTGGCCGGTTCCGCCGTCGGGCTGAAACCGCGCCAGCAGGAGCAACGCGCGCTGGATAAACAGCGCAACATTCTGGCTGTCGCCGGGCTGATGACGCCGGACATGAAGGCCGACGAGGTGGCGTCAATGTATGCCGAGCGCATCACGCCGCGCCTGCTGGATCTGAAAACCGGCGACCTGCTGGCGAAAGACCCGGCGAGCTTCAACGCGTCGCTGGCGTTAAAAGACCCGGAGCAAAGTCTGTCGCTGGACGCCAGCCTGGACCCGGCGGGCATCAAGCGTCGCAGCAACGTTGTGGAAATTTATCTGGTCAAAGACGCCAGCAAACAGGTGCAGGAAGTGGTGCTGCCCATTTACGGCAACGGCCTGTGGTCAATGATGTATGCCTTTGTGGCGCTGGATACCGATGGCCGCACCGTAAAAGGCATCACTTACTACGACCAGGGTGAAACACCGGGGCTGGGCGGCGAGGTGGAAAACCCGAACTGGCGTCAGCAGTTTGTCGGTAAAAAAGTGCTCGACGATAACGGTATGCCAGCGCTGAAGGTGGTGAAGGGCGCGGCGCGGCCGGGGGATGAGTACGCGGTGGACGGATTGTCCGGCGCGACCCTGACGTCGAACGGCGTGCAGCACAGTTTTGATTTCTGGATGGGCGAGCTTGGCTTCGGTCCGTTCCTGAAACAGGTTCGTGAAGGAGGGCTGAACAATGGCTGAACTCGGCGATATGAAAGAGGTTAAACGGGTACTGGTTGGGCCGCTGGTCGCCAATAACCCGATTGCCCTGCAGGTGCTCGGCGTCTGCTCGGCGCTGGCGGTGACCACCAAGCTGGAAACGGCCTTCGTGATGACGATTGCGGTCACGCTGGTCACGGCGTTTTCCAGCATGTTTATCTCGATGATCCGCCATCACATCCCCAACAGCGTGCGCATTATCGTGCAGATGGCGATCATCGCGTCGCTGGTGATCGTCGTCGATCAGCTGCTGCGGGCGTTTGCCTACGAGGTCTCCAAACAGCTGTCGGTGTTCGTCGGTCTGATTATCACCAACTGTATCGTGATGGGTCGCGCTGAAGCCTACGCCATGAAATCGCCGCCTCTGGCGAGCTTTATGGACGGGATCGGCAACGGGCTGGGCTATGGCGCGATTTTGCTGCTCGTCGGTTTCCTGCGCGAGCTTATCGGCAGCGGCAAACTGTTTGGCATTACGGTGCTGCAAACGGTACAAAACGGCGGCTGGTATCAGCCTAACGGTCTGTTCCTGCTGGCGCCGAGCGCGTTCTTTATTATTGGTCTGCTGATCTGGGCGCTGCGTACGTGGAAGCCGGAACAGCAGGAAAAGGAGTAACCGCCGATGGCACATTATCTTAGCTTGTTTGTCCGCGCGGTATTCGTTGAAAACATGGCGCTGGCGTTCTTCCTCGGCATGTGTACCTTCCTTGCGGTATCGAAAAAGGTGTCGACCGCCTTTGGTCTTGGCGTTGCGGTAACGGTTGTTCTGGGCATTGCGGTGCCGGCGAACAACCTGGTCTATAACCTGGTACTGCGCGACGGCGCGCTGGCGCCGGGCGTTGACCTGAGTTTCCTCAACTTCATCACCTTTATCGGCGTTATCGCCGCGCTGGTGCAGATCCTTGAGATGATCCTCGATAAGTACTTCCCGGCGCTGTACAACGCCCTGGGTATCTTCCTGCCGCTGATTACCGTGAACTGCGCCATTTTTGGCGGCGTCTCCTTCATGGTGCAGCGTGACTATAACTTTGGGGAATCCATTGTCTACGGTTTCGGCTCCGGCATCGGCTGGATGCTGGCGATCGTCGCTATGGCGGGGATCCGCGAAAAGATGAAATATGCCAACGTGCCCGCAGGACTGCGCGGTTTAGGGATAACCTTCATCACCACCGGTTTGATGGCGCTGGGCTTTATGTCCTTCTCCGGTGTGCAACTGTAAGGGCGGGGAACTATGGAAATTTTACTGGGCGTAGGTATGTTTACGCTGATCGTACTGGCCCTGTCGGTATTGATCCTGTTTGCAAAATCAAAGCTGGTGAACTCCGGCGATGTGATCATTGACATTAACGACGAGGCGGATAAACAGATCCGTACCCCGGCGGGTGATAAGCTGCTTAACACGCTGTCAGGTAACGGGATTTTTGTCTCCTCGGCCTGCGGCGGCGGTGGTTCATGCGGCCAGTGCCGGGTGGTGGTGAAAGAGGGCGGCGGCGATATTCTACCGACGGAGCTTTCGCATATCACTAAGCGCGAAGCCAAAGAGGGATGCCGTCTGGCCTGTCAGGTGGCGGTGAAGCAGGACATGAAAATTGAGCTGCCGGAAGAGGTCTTCGGCGTCAAGAAATGGGAGTGCGAGGTTATCTCTAATGATAACAAAGCGACCTTCATTAAAGAGCTCAAGCTGGCGATTCCGCAGGGGGAGAGCGTGCCTTTCCGCGCCGGTGGGTATATCCAGATCGAATGCCCGGCGCATAAGGTGGCGTATGCCGATTTCGACGTGCCGCAGGAATACCGCGGCGACTGGGACAAATTCAACCTGTTCCGCTTTGTCTCAGAGGTAAAAGAGCCGACGCTTCGCGCTTACTCAATGGCGAACTACCCGCAAGAGAAGGGCATTATTATGCTCAACGTGCGTATCGCAACGCCGCCGCCGGGCGCGCCGGATGCGCCTCCGGGGATTATGTCCTCGTATATCTGGTCGCTTAAGGCTGGCGATAAGGTGACGATTTCCGGGCCGTTTGGTGAGTTTTTCGCCAAAGACAGCGATGCCGAAATGGTGTTTATCGGCGGCGGCGCGGGAATGGCGCCGATGCGTTCGCATATCTTCGATCAGCTTAAGCGTCTGCACAGCCACCGCAAAATCAGCTTCTGGTACGGCGCGCGTTCGCTGCGCGAGATGTTCTATGACGATGAGTTTGAACAGCTGGCGCGTGAGAACCCGAACTTCACCTTCCATGTGGCGCTTTCCGATCCCCAGCCGGAAGACAACTGGACAGGCTATACGGGCTTTATTCACAACGTGCTGTATAACCACTACCTGAGGGATCACCCGGCGCCGGAAGACTGCGAGTTTTACATGTGCGGGCCGCCGGTGATGAACGCCGCGGTGATTAAGATGCTCAAAGATCTCGGCGTAGAAGATGACAACATCCTGCTGGATGATTTTGGAGGCTAAGGATGATGACGGTTTTTCTGGCGACATTTGTCATTTTTGTGCTGGTGATCCTCGGCATGTCGCTGGGCTATCTGCTTAAGCGTAAAAGTATTCAGGGAAGCTGCGGGGGGATCTCCTCCCTGGGGCTTGAAAAGGTGTGCGACTGCCCTGAGCCGTGCGACGCGCGCAAGAAACGCATGGCGCGTGAAGCTAACCGTATCCTCTGAATAACGACGCCCTCTCCAGAGACCTGGAGAGGGCGTTCGTCCCACTTCTCATTTCTTGCTCGTTTGCTGTATACTTATCCAGTGGTTGGTGAGGGTTAAGTATGCGCAAAATAATCCATGTTGATATGGACTGCTTTTTTGCCGCCGTTGAGATGCGGGATAATCCTGCGCTGCGCGATATTCCTGTCGCCATCGGCGGCAGTCGAGTACAGCGCGGCGTGATCAGCACCGCCAACTACCCGGCGCGTAAGTTCGGCGTGCGCAGCGCGATGCCCACGGCGATGGCGCTGAAGCTTTGCCCGCACCTGACGCTGCTGCCGGGGCGTTTCGACGCCTACAAGGCCGCCTCCGTGCATATCCGCGAAATCTTTTCCCGCTACACCTCGCTTATCGAGCCGCTGTCGCTGGATGAAGCCTATCTTGATGTCACCGACAGTCTTCACTGCCATGGCTCCGCCACGCTGATGGCGCAGGAAATTCGCCAGACGATTTTCGATGAGCTGCAACTGACGGCCTCGGCGGGCGTCGCGCCGGTGAAGTTTCTGGCGAAAATCGCCTCCGATCTCAACAAGCCCAACGGGCAGTATGTCATCACGCCCGATGACGTCCCCGCCTTTCTCATCACGTTGCCGCTGGCGAAAATTCCCGGAGTGGGGAAAGTCTCTGCGGCGAAGCTGGAAAGCATGGGGCTGCGCACCTGCGGCGATGTGCAGCAAAGCGATCTCGCGATGCTGCTTAAGCGCTTTGGCAAGTTTGGCCGGGTGCTGTGGGAACGCAGCAACGGCATTGATGAGCGTGATGTCAACAACACGCGCCTGCGCAAGTCGGTTGGGGTCGAGCGTACTCTGGCGGAGGATATTCACGACTGGGCAGAGTGTGAAGCCATTATTGAGCGTCTGTACCCGGAGCTCGAACGGCGGCTGGCGAAGGTGAAACCCGATTTACGCATCGCGCGGCAGGGCGTGAAGCTCAAATTTAACGATTTCCAGCTTACGACCCAGGAGCATGTCTGGCCGACGCTAAACAAAGACGACCTTATCGCCACGGCGTACAACACCTGGCAGGAACGGCGAGGGGGAAGGGGCGTCAGGCTGGTGGGGCTGCATGTGACGCTGCTCGATCCGCAGCTTGAACGCCAGCTGGTGCTGGGGTTGTAGAGGCAGCGCCCCGCAAATGGGGGGCGCTGTGCTTAAAAGGACAACCTTATTTCGCCGGAATCGCTTTCAGCAGTTCGGTCAGCAGCGTCCAGTACTGGCCCACGCTTTCGATATGGACCTGCTCGTCCGGAGAGTGCGGACCGGTGATGGTTGGCCCGATGGATACCATGTCCATATCCGGGTACGGTTTTTTGAACAGACCGCACTCCAGACCGGCGTGGATAATCTGAATGTTCGGCATCTTGTTGAACAGACGCTGATAGGTTTCACGCACCAGGTGCATCACCGGCGAGTTTGCATCCGGCTGCCAGCCCGGGTAACCGCCTTTCGGTTCGGTTTTCGCGCCCGCCATCTGGCCCAGTGATTCCAGCATGCTCACCACATAGTCTTTACCGCTGTCGATGAGCGAACGAATCAGACAGATGATTTCCACGTTATCGTCATTCATGGTTACGACGCCGACGTTAAGCGAGGTTTCAACCACCCCTTTCGCCACGTCGGAGTTGCGGATAACACCATTCGGCGTTGCATTCAGCAGTTGAATAAAAATGTCGCGAGAAGCGGTGCTGAGCGCGCCTTTGTCCGTCGAAACGGCTTCAAGGATAACGGTCAGGTTTTTCTCTTTTACGGACAGCTCGTTTTGCAAAATGGCCAGGTATTTATCCGCCAGCGCTTTCAGTTTTTCAACGTTAGCGGTCGGAACGGCAACGGTGGTGAATGCTTCACGCGGGATAGCGTTACGCAGGGTGCCGCCGTTGAAATCCAGCAGACGCAGGTCCAGCTCCGCCGCATGACCGGCAAGGAAGCGCACCAGCAGCTTGTTGGCGTTGCCGAGACCCAAATGGATATCGCCGCCGGAGTGGCCGCCTTTCAGCCCTTTCAGCGTCAGCTTAAAGGTCTGATAGCCCGCCGGTACCGCTTCACGGCTCAGCGGCAGGGTGGTGATAAAGTCGATACCCCCGGCGCAGCCCATGTAGATCTCCCCCTCTTCTTCAGAGTCGGTGTTGATCAGAATATCCGCCTGCAGCCAGTTCGGCTGCAGACCGAATGCGCCGTCCATACCCGCTTCTTCCGTCATGGTCAGCAGGACTTCCAGCGGGCCGTGCTGAACGCTGTCGTCGGCCAGTACCGCCAGAGCGGAAGCCATACCGATGCCGTTGTCCGCGCCAAGCGTAGTGCCGCGCGCTTTAACCCACTCGCCGTCGATGTGCGGCTGAATCGGATCTTTGGTGAAGTCGTGAACGGTATCGTTGTTTTTTTGCGGCACCATGTCGAGGTGCGCCTGCAGCACGACCGGTTTACGGTTTTCCATACCCGCGGAGGCCGGTTTGCGGATCAGAATGTTGCCCACCTGATCGCGTTCTGCGTGGAGCCCTTTTCCCTTCGTCCAGCCCATAATGTGCTCGGCGAGCTGTTCTTCGTGGTAGGACGGGTGCGGAATGGAACAAATTTTGGCAAAAATATCCCACAGCGGTTGCGGGGATAGTTGAGACAGTTCAGACACAATAAGTCTCCTTAGGGCTTACTGCAAAAGTCGCTTGCAGGTAACGGGTTAGCAATGACAATCAGGCCTTGAGCCTGACTTGCGAGACGAGGTTGAGAATACCACTTTCTGCCTTCTCTGGTAGTACGAACCACGTAAAAACTCCCGGCAAGGCCGCTAAGCACTGGTTTTTAGTGCGCCAGATCTCTATAATCTCGCGCAACCTGGAATTACCCCGAACATTTTTTAAGCCGTTTTAGACTGGCTGGGACACTATCACATGAGCGAAAAATACGTTGTCACCTGGGACATGTTGCAAATTCACGCCCGCAAACTGGCAAGCCGTCTGCTGCCAGCTGAACAGTGGAAAGGCATCATTGCCGTAAGCCGTGGGGGTCTGGTTCCTGGCGCTCTGCTGGCGCGTGAGTTAGGTATCCGTCACGTTGATACCGTGTGCATCTCCAGCTATGACCACGACAACCAGCGCGAGCTGAAAGTGGTTAAGCGCGCGGAAGGTGATGGCGAAGGCTTTATCGTGATTGACGATCTGGTTGATACCGGCGGCACAGCGGTGGCTATTCGTGAAATGTATCCAAAAGCGCATTTCGTCACCATTTTCGCCAAACCGGCCGGTCAGCCGCTGGTTGATGACTACGTCATTGATATCCCGCAGGATACCTGGATTGAGCAGCCATGGGATATGGGCGTGGTGTTTGTTCCGCCGATTTCCGGTCGCTAACTCCGCACATTCCTCACAAAATACGTCTTCTTAACGCCCGGTTTACCGGGCGTTGTTCTTTTTCGGCACAAGCGCGGTACAATAGACACTATGTCGTATCTATGGAGTCTGTGCGATGTCTGAGCCCAATCTTAGCGAAACGCTGTTTAAACCCCGTTTTAAACACCCGGAAACCTCAACGCTGGTGCGCCGCTTTAACCCGGGAAACGCGTCGTCGGTGCAATCTGCGCTGGACGGTAAAAACATCCCCCACTGGTACCGGATGATTAACCGGCTGATGTGGATCTGGCGCGGCGTGTCGCCGCAGGAGATCCTCGACGTTCAGGCGCGTATTGTCATGAGCCAGGCGGAGCGCACGGATGCCGAGCTTTACGACACCGTGATTGGCTACCGCGGCGGCAACTGGATCTACGAATGGGCCAGGCAGGCGATGCTCTGGCAGCAAAAAGCGGGGCAGGAGACGGATGATGCGCTAAGTGGTCGTCACTGGCTGCACGCGTCAAATTTATACAGCATCGCCGCCTACCCGCACCTGAAAGGCGATGACCTGGCGGAACAGGCTCAGGCGCTGGCCAATCGCGCCTATGAAGAAGCTGCGCAGCGTTTGCCGGTTTCTATGCGTGAACTGGAATTCACGATTCCCGGCGGCCCCTCGGTCAGCGGCTTTTTGCATATGCCCCCCGGCGAGTCGCCGTTTCCGACGGTGCTGATGTGCGGCGGGCTTGATTCGTTGCAAAGCGATTATTTCAACCTGTATGAGAACTACTTTGCGCCGCGCGGTATCGCGATGCTGACGCTGGATATGCCCTCTATCGGCTTCTCCTCAAAATGGAAGCTGACGCAGGACTCCAGCTTTTTGCATCAACATGTGCTGAAAGCGCTACCGACGATTCCGTGGGTTGACCACACGCGGGTGGCGGCGTTCGGCTTCCGTTTTGGCGCCAACGTTGCGGTGCGACTGGCGTATCTGGAATCTCAGCGCCTCAGAGCGGTTGCCTGCATCGGCCCGGTGGTGCACAGCCTGTTGAGCGACCCGCAGCGTCAGGCCAGCGTCCCTGAGATGTATCTCGACGTGCTGGCCTCAAGCCTGGGGATGCACGATGCCTCGGATGATGCGCTGCGCGTTGAGCTCAACCGCTATTCCCTTAAAACGCAAGGATTATTGGGGCGACGCTGCCCGACGCCAATGCTTTCCGCATTCTGGCAAAACGATCCCTTCAGCCCGCCGGAAGAGTCACAGTTAATTACCTCGTCATCTGCCGATGGTAAATTGCTGCCGGTGGCGTTTAACCCGGTATATCGTAATTTTGATAAAGCTTTGAAAGAAATTGCCGGGTGGATCAATCATCGGTTTAGTTAATATATTGCTAAATTTTATTGATTTGGTAAAACAGTTGCATCACTAAAGGAGATCGCAATGACGTTACCGAGTGGACACCCGAAGAGTAAACTGACCAAGAAATTAGCGGCCCTTGGCCCCTACATTCGTGAGGATCAGTGCGAGGATAACCGTTTTTTTTTCGACTGCCTGGCTGTGTGCGTCAACGTTAAACCGGCCCCTGAAAAGCGCGAGTTCTGGGGCTGGTGGCTGGAAATGGAAGCAGAAGAGAAACGCTTCACCTACAGCTATCAGTTTGGTTTATATGACAAAGATGGCATTTGGCAAGCCGTGGTCATCAAAGACACTGAAGTGAAAGACCGCCTCGAACAGACGCTTCGCGACTTTCATGAAAGGGTTCGCGATCTGCTGAAAACGTTCGATCTGGCGCTGGAGCCTGCGGATGATTTTAAAGGCCAACCGGTAAAACGTTCCGCCTGAAAATTAACCCCCTGAAAGCATTATTATTCCAGGGGGTTATTATTTGATATGCACTGAAAATAAAAAAGCCCTTCGGCGCGAACAGAAGGGCTCTTATTTTATGTGGGATTAGAACTGATAAACCAGACCCACTGCGACAACGTCATCGGTATTCAGGCCGAGTTTGTTATTGTCGTTCAACTGGTTAATTTTGTAATCCACAAACGCGGACATGTTTTTGTTGAAGTAATAGGTCGCTGCGACGTCGATATATTTCACCAGATCCGCATCGCCTACGCCTTCGATATCCTTGCCTTTAGACTGGACATAACCGATGGACGGACGCAGGCCGAAATCGAACTGGTACTGCGCGATCAGTTCCGTTGCCTGGTTTTTGTTGGCAAAGCCGCTGACTTTGGTGCTCACGCCGTTGATTGACGCCGTACCGGAAATCGGGGTCATGTTGCGGGTTTCTGCGTAGATAGCCGCCAGGTAAACGTTGTTGGCATCGTATTTGAAGCCCGTAGTCCACGCTTCAGCGTCAGAACCCTTACCGTAAGTCCCGTCCTGCTGAGACAGGGTACGGTTAGAGTTGGAGTATGCCGCGCCCAGGGTGAAACCGGAGTCGCCGAAGTCATAGCTCAGAGAGGTACCAAAACCGTCGCCGTTAGCTTTGCTTGACGCACGGCCGTCGTTCTCGTTCTTACCCTGGTACTGCAGCGCCAGCTTCAGGCCATCAACCAGACCGAAGAAGTTGTTGTTACGGTAGGTCGCCAGACCGTTAGCACGGCCAGTCATGAAGTTGTCAGTTTTAACGAAGGAGTCGTCACCGAACTCCGGCATCATATCGGTGTACGCCGCGACGTTGTAGAGCACGCCGTAGTTACGACCGTAGTCGAATGAACCGTAATCACCGGCTTTCAGACCGGCGAACGCCAGACGGGTTTTCGCCGTGTTCGGGTCGCCTTCTACCTTGTTGGCGGCAACCTGATATTCCCACTGACCGAAGCCGGTCAGCTGATCGTTAATTTGTGTCTGGCCTTTAAAACCCAGACGAATATAGGACTGGTCGCCGTCAACAGAAGCATTGTCGCTGAAATAGTGTTCAGCTTTTACGCGGCCATACAGATCCAGCTTGTTACCGTCTTTGTTATAGATTTCAGCTGCCTGTACAGCAGACGCTGCCATGACGCCCATTACCACTAATGCCAGTGTGCTCTTATTCATTTTTTAACCCTGAGTATTAAATACGCGCTATAAATCCGGGAACTCATCCCACGAAAAAAACAGGAAGCTTTTTAACCTTCAGGAATGAAACTTTTATGACAAAGTAAGAATTTCTCTAAAAAAATGTGTTTTAATGTTTCTGTAATAAAAAAGTCATTTTCCGCCGCTACGCTTCCTGATCCCGCGCAACAAAGTGCTTTGCAGACTCCTCAGGGAGTTGGCAAGCGCGCGTACTCCTGTTAAAACGTCTGTTCGATATCATTTCTTCTTTTTTAATGGCAGAGAATCATGAGTGACAGCCAAACGCTGGTGGTCAAGCTGGGTACCAGTGTTTTAACCGGGGGATCGCGTCGTCTGAATCGCGCCCATATCGTTGAATTAGTGCGCCAGTGCGCGCAGCTGCATGCTGCCGGGCACCGTATTGTGATAGTCACCTCCGGCGCGATCGCCGCCGGGCGGGAGCACCTCGGCTATCCTGAACTGCCCGCCACTATCGCATCCAAACAGCTGCTGGCCGCCGTGGGGCAGAGCCGCCTGATTCAACTGTGGGAGCAGCTGTTCTCCATTTACGGCATTCATGTAGGTCAGATGCTGCTGACCCGCGCGGATATGGAAGATCGCGAGCGTTTCCTCAACGCGCGCGATACGCTGCGCGCGCTGCTGGATAACCGCATTGTTCCGGTTATCAACGAAAACGACGCGGTGGCGACCGCCGAGATTAAGGTGGGTGATAACGATAACCTGTCCGCGCTGGCGGCGATCCTCGCAGGCGCAGACAAACTGCTGCTGCTGACCGATCAGCAAGGGCTGTTCACCGCCGACCCGCGCAGCAACCCGGATGCCAAACTGATTGCCGACGTTCACGGCATCGATGATGCGCTGCGGGCGATTGCGGGCGACAGCGTCTCCGGTCTCGGTACCGGCGGGATGGGCACCAAGCTGCAGGCCGCGGATGTGGCGTGCCGCGCAGGCATCGACACCATTATCGCCGCAGGTAGCCGACCCGGCGTGATTGGCGATGTAATGGAAGGCATGCCGGTCGGTACCCGTTTCCACGCCCAGGCCTCGCCGCTGGAAAACCGCAAACGCTGGATTTTCGGCGCGCCGCCAGCGGGTGAAATCACCGTTGATGAAGGCGCAACCGCGGCAATTCTGGAAAAAGGTAGCTCATTGCTTCCAAAAGGCATTAAAAGCGTGACAGGCAACTTCTCCCGTGGTGAAGTCATCCGTATTCGTAATCTTGAAGGCCGCGATATTGCGCATGGCGTCAGCCGTTACAACAGCGACGCGTTGCGCCGCATTGCGGGCCACCATTCGCAGCAAATCGACGCCATTCTGGGCTATGAGTATGGCCCGGTCGCCGTGCACCGCGACGATATGATCATCCGTTAAGGAGTTTCCCATGCTGGAACAAATGGGCATTGCCGCTAAAGCGGCCTCTTATCAACTGGCACTGTTATCCAGCCGTGAGAAAAATCAGGTTCTGGAAAGGATTGCCGATTATCTGGAAGCGCAGACCGACGCTATTCTCAGCGCTAACGCACAGGATCTCGACGAAGCTCGCGCCAACGGCCTCAGCGAAGCCATGCTGGACCGCCTGGCCCTGACGCCCGTTCGCCTGAAAGGGATCGCCGATGATGTGCGTCAGGTGTGCAACCTCGCCGACCCGGTCGGGCAGGTGATTGACGGCGGTCTGCTGGACAGCGGGCTGCGTATCGAGCGCCGTCGCGTCCCGCTGGGTGTTGTTGGGGTGATTTATGAGGCGCGTCCGAACGTGACCGTCGATGTTGCCTCGCTGTGTCTGAAGACCGGCAATGCGGCTATCCTGCGCGGCGGTAAAGAGACCTGGCGCACCAACGCCGCGACGGTAAAAGTGATTCAGCAGGCGCTGGAAGAGTGTGGTTTACCGGCGGGCGCCGTGCAGGCCATTGAAAGCCCGGACCGCGCGCTGGTGGGCGAAATGCTGCGGATGGATAAATATATCGACATGCTTATTCCGCGTGGCGGCGCGGGCCTGCATAAGCTGTGCCGTGAGCAGTCGACCATTCCGGTCATCACCGGCGGTATCGGCGTTTGTCATATTTACGTGGATGATTCGGCCGAGTTTGCGCCAGCGCTGAAAATTATCGTTAATGCGAAGACCCAGCGCCCGAGCACCTGTAATACGGTGGAAACGCTGCTGGTGCATACAGCCATAGCCGATACCTTCCTGCCAGCGCTGAGTAAGCAGATGGCGGCAAGCGGCGTCACCCTGCACGTCGATGAGAACGCGATAGGACTGCTTAAAGACGGACCCGCGCAGGTGGTGCTGGTGAAAACGCAGGAGTACGACGATGAGTTTCTGTCGTTGGATCTCAATGTGAAGCTGGTGGATGACCTGGACGGCGCTATCGCGCATATTCGCGCGCATGGCACCCAGCATTCTGATGCCATTCTGACCCGTACGCTGCGTAACGCCAACCGCTTCATCAACGAGGTGGATTCGTCAGCGGTGTACGTCAACGCCTCCACCCGCTTCACCGACGGCGGCCAGTTCGGCCTCGGCGCGGAAGTGGCCGTGAGCACGCAAAAACTGCACGCCCGCGGCCCGATGGGGCTTGAAGCGCTGACCACCTACAAGTGGGTAGGCTTTGGCGACGATACCATTCGTGCCTGATTGACCCGCGAGTGATGCAAAAATAGCCATTTGATTCTTCAGGGCATTGACGCATCACTCGCATAGTTTTAACCTCTTACCCCGTTAAGTTCCTCTCTAAGCCGATATAGCTCAGTTGGTAGAGCAGCGCATTCGTAATGCGAAGGTCGTAGGTTCGACTCCTATTATCGGCACCATTAAAATCAATATATTACGTTAAAATCCCTCTCTTACTTATCTCGTTTTTTCATTTCATGTAACTGTATGTGTAAGTGATTCTCGTCAACGTTTATCTACAGTGCTCTGCGGTTTTTTCTGATTAGCTGATTTTTTTGCATGCTAAAGCGAGCAGGATAGGAAGAAAATTTGTGTCATAGGGCACTACAAAAAAAGCTGCTGTTTTAGCTAAATTAGCAAAAAAAGCACCCTCATGTGAAAGCTTACAAATTTTTAAACAGACTTATATAGTGATCGAAAACATCCGTAATGCAGGGCACGCGAGTAGTTGGAAGAGAGAAAAATGATAAGACGCCTCTGTGAGGCATCTTATCACAGTTGAGTTGGATAGTTCCGGCACAGTTGGTATTGATTTATAGATTATCCCGGAAGTTGTTTACTCCATTTTGTCAGTATATCTTCCGCCAATGTTTTGATTTCGCTGATGATAGATTTGCGTGTGTCTTTGTTGTGCTCTTGGTGAGCGGACATGACTTGTTCAGCGAGACGCACATGAAGGTTGTTATCACTTTGGAATTTAGGTAAATCTAAATGCTTAAACACGTCAGCAACCTGTATTGAAACATTATGTGCATTAATCCATTCCTGAACAGTTTGAGAATTCAATAGTCCACACAGATAATAGGCTGTTTCTTTGTCATCAAAGGCTGAAAAATAGACCTTATGATCAGGTATGTAAGGGCGTGTTCCTACTAGAGGTACATCGGCACTTCCGGCTACAGCAGCATAGAATGACGAAGACATTTCGGGCCAGATGACCTTCCATGGCTTAAATGTGTAATCACCAACGTTATATACGGCATGGAAAGGTGCACCTTTCATTTGTCTGCGATAAGTTGAACGTGCTTGCAGAACTGGTTCAAATGAATCAAACCAAGCTGCAGTCTTTCTAAGCTCATGCTTATTTAGGCGTTCTTCTGCTTCTGCATAATCGGCAGTTGATATCCCAGTATTGGGAACAAATGTGAAAAGACGGTCTTTATTGTCAAAATCAGGCGCATTGATTTTGAGATAGCACTCATCAAAATCGCCTGCCCCCTTAATGAGGGGATAAAGATCGGTAGCCTCTACCCAAGCCTGCTTAACTGGGCCTATATCTTTTTTACCAGCCTCTGGTCGGCTTCGAATTTGAACATGAGTTTCATTCACCTTCAGGATAGGTACGAAGAAAACACCGTTAAGGTCGGTTGTAATTCCTTTCCTGCCCTTGGTCCATGAGCATTGACGGGATAGATATTTTATCGCTTCAAATCGGTCTGGTGCTAATATCGCCCATGGTGAACCAGGTTCATTAACAGGAAAGGCCTCTTTTTCTTCATACTGAATAGTGCCCATGACCTCTTCAAGAGTTTGCGAAGATTTTATAGCCCGTTTTTTACCGACACTAGGACTCCAAACTCGATATGATACGGGGTACTCTGGCGTATTTTTTGTCTTTTCGAATACCGCAATCGTCGTGTGGTTACTGGCATCTTCAAAAGGCTTGAGACCTTTCATATCATCAACTGATATCGGTTGAATGTATAAAGAATCCTCGCGTGAAGGCTCAATTTTGAATGTTCTGAAACCTGCTGATGATGGATTTTTAAATAACGTACCTGTGATGACAAATGCCAGACGCCCACCGGCGTTAAGCCATTTGTCTGCAACTGTATAGGTGATCATAGCGGAAATATCGAGCTCATTACCGCCGTGCATTCGAGTATTCGAGAAAATCCCGTATTGCTCACATGTCGGTTTTACGCGCTCACGATATAAATCTGGTAATTTAGACCATCTCACCCACGGCGGATTACCGATCACTAAGTCGAATTGCCCTGCGGTAGCTGACCAAAAAAAGTTTCTGACAATTCTGAACCATATTCCATTCCAATTCTGGCGATGCAGACTTAATATTTGATCGTATGTGTAACGCAGAGGGGCATCCCATTCTTTGAGCTGATCATTGGAAAAGTAATGTGCTTTCCTAACTTTATCCATGGACTCATCAAAATCGAGTCCCAGCTCGACATCTTTACCCATGCGATTAAACATGACATCAAGGTTGATGCGATCAAGTGCCAGAGCAGCTGGCAAGTGAATATCTAGCTTTGCAAATTGGCTGCCAATACGATACTGAATGATGGCGTCAGATGTTTTGGGTGTCGATGCTGGAGAATATATTGCATCAGCCATTAGAACTGGAACCTCTAGCTCTTGGCCCGGGCATTGCGATAATAAATCAGCGACTTCAATAAGAAAGTTTACTCTTGCTGTCTGTACAGCCAGTGGATTGAGATCAAAACCCCATACAGTGTCACAGATAAGTTTCAATGTTTCCCTAGCGCTGAGATTTTTCTCTTTAGCCAATTGACGCTTCTTGCGAATGACAGCCAGTAAAAAAGCTCCTGACCCACAAGTTGGGTCAAGGACTCTTTTTTTCATAAGGCTCGGCTCGCTGACTTTATTTAAGGTGAAGTCAACTAACCAGTCAGGTGTATAAAACTCACCCAAACTCTGACGCAATTTACCTGGTACCAATCCTTGATACAAATCACGTAATACATCACGTGTTTGGGAGAGCTGGTCAAGACGGTAAAGTGATAAAACGGAAAGTAAGCGTCTTAAGGTTGGTAGCAATTCAGGGACCGTATTTAAGCTGGCAACATCTAGATACCAACTGAAAATGGCCTCCTCAACGAAGCCATTAATTCCTGCTTCTTGGAAAAGAGTGGAGCGTTCTATCGCTGAGCCGAGAAACTCGAGCATCTGAGCGTCATTCTTCAATGCTGCCATGCTTTGCGCTGGTTGTTCTATTGAAGTCAGCCCATGCGCTGAGATTATCTCAGCTGCCAGCAGTTTGATCAGCATTGAGTTGTAGGTATGAAGAACAAAGAGCCGAGCAGAAATTGAATCTGATGGTGATCCAGGCCAAGTAAATTTCAGCTCTTTTGTAATGGCTTCAGCTTGTACTATGGAAAGGTCAGCAACCTGGCCGTACAAAGTGCGCCATTCGGCAAAGAGCATTTTTATTTTGTTATTTCCGCTGATAGCAAGTTGCTGGGCGAGTCCATCGGAGAGCTGCTGCATGAAGGCTCTCGCGTTAGCAGAGCCATGACCAAAATCAGCGAGTAAATTTTCTGTAGTAAGCCCTTTACGAGTATCCGAACGAAGAGCATCAACTACCATTTCTACGGATTCGGGAGAAAATGGCATCAAGTGTTGGGTATTGATCTCACCATTAATGACTTGGGCAAAACAAATATGTTCTCCATCTATCGCAATACCGATAAAATTTGACTCAGGGATTTTGGTCTCTGTTGCTTTTTTTACTATATAAGGTAGCAGCCGCTCTTTTGTGGCATTCAGGAACGCAGGACTATCTTTCTTGCCTTTAAAATATCCAGGCGCTTTGTATTCAATTATGACGTGATTGTAACTAGCATCATTACGATCACGTTCTGCAAAAAGATGTAAACCCGTTGCGTCTTCTAGGGCCTTGTTCCAGGCAAACCGGACTTCTTCTTCACCCTTCCAAGGCTGAAGACGTTTTTCTTGAATCGATGTGTATGCGGATTGCTTCATGTAGTAAGGCCTGGTAGCAAGGGAAAGTATGCAACCGGGCATTATGGGGGTTGTAAAATCCTTCTTCAAGGTTTATCACCATAGCCTAGGATTTGCCTGCTGGTAAACTGTACAAGTATTAATGCCCGAACAAGTCATCTGGAACTATGTCTGGATGGTTGAAGGTTTTACCCGTAAAAAGTAAACGCACCAATCTTCAGTGACTGGCGCGTTCTAACATGAGTGGAAATGATGATGGAGAGGTGGAAGGTTAATCTGGAAGATATATCAGGAGTTGACATGTTTTACTGTTACGGCTTCGCCGCAACAAGCCAGTTGCCTGTCGTGCCCGCAGGATATCTACCGCTCGAAGATAGGGTGATTGCTCCCGACAGTTGAACCCTCTGCGATCGATACGAACCAGTTCGTACTTATCTACCAGGAAGTTGACTGCATCGGCCAAAGTAATCCCGGCATCAATATGTTCCTTAATAACGGTTTCATCACTGAACGGCGTGTCGTTCAGTGTCAGGCCATAGTGCTGTTCTAGCAGACGTGTCAGCAACATTTGCCAGACGGCCACGGGCGACAGACAGGGCTTCGCCGCCCGCGAAATTGTAGCAGATAGAGTTTTCATGCTTGTTCTCGTGAAATTAAGTTAGCGTTGAGTGGGATAAACAGCGGTGTATACGTAGCCGCAACTGCCAAGAGTATCGGCTTCGCAGGTAAAACCGTTGTGGTACAGGATGACGCAATGGGCATGCCGAGGATTCATTTCACCAGTGGTCAGCATCGATTCCATCTGACTGATAAAATGCGGAAACGCGATATCCAACTTCTGGCATTCGGCATCACTGAACTGACCGGTGATACTGGCCCGGTCAGCCAGATAGTGAAGCCGGTTGCCCTCCTGCACCAGACGTGCCCCCATGCGCGGTGTAATATCCCGCTGCAGGCCCCATGTGGTGTTGCTCATTTATAACCTCTTTATTGTCAGTTCAGGGTGATACTCATCAGACAGGCATAAGGTCCGTCGCGGTCCTGGCGGCGTTCGGCGTATACAGCCAGCACGCCGGGAATATCAGGAATGACCTGGCCGGTGTAATGACAGATACTGCCATGCCACTGGTATCTGCCGGTGCAGTATCGAAAAATGCGGGAGGCCGGATGCTGACGGTAAATCGTCATTGCCCGGCGTTTACTGATAATTTTCATGTCATACCTCAAAGCAGACCGTGTTCAGCGAACGACAATATCTGCGTGCCACCGACGATAAGGTGGTCATGCACACGGATATCAACGAGCTGAAGCGCCTGCACCAGACGCTGCGTGATGGTCTTATCTGCCTGGCTGGGCGTGGTGTCGCCGGAGGGATGGTTATGTGCCAGTATCACTGCGGCCGCATTGAA
>Ga0213878_10000132_pt1 | contig 35562 bp, 32 predicted proteins | sample VelepicoBEBS_R02_FD_161053 | JGI IMG/M metagenome (GOLD analysis project Ga0213878, IMG submission 161053) | Vellozia epidendroides bulk soil microbial communities from rupestrian grasslands, the National Park of Serra do Cipo, Brazil - BS_R02 | ecosystem: Environmental > Terrestrial > Soil >... | reverse complement strand
GCTGCAGTTCTGGCCGCTCGCGCAAGGCGACATGTACGAAACCGCCGTCGAGCTGGCGCACCGCGTCACCGACGACTTCACCGGCGGGCGGATCGGCTCGCTGACCCTGATCTCGCCGCAGTTCGTCAACATGATGACGCAGCGCCCGCAGACGCGGCAGATCCTGCCGATCACCGCCGGCGACGACGCGCGGCAGAAGACGGCCGGCGGCTCGGTCGAGTTCGAGCCGACGCCGGAGTTCGTGCTGGGCCGGCTGCTCCCGAAGTATCTCGAGTTCACCCTCTACTCGGCGATGCTCGAGACGAACGCGTCGTTCTACGCCGCGCAGCTCGTCGCGATGAACAACGCCACCGACAACGCCAAGAAGCTGATCGACCAGAACACGATCGACATGAACAAAGCGCGCCAAGACGCGATCACCAAGGAGATCTTGGAGATCGTCGGCGGCGCCGAAGCCCTCAAAGGCTAAGCCGAAAGCACCCGTAAGGAAGAATACCGTGACCGCCTCCGCCACCACCCCGACGCTCGCGACCGGCAAGGTCGTCCAGGTTCTCGGCAACGTCGTCGACGTCGAGTTCCCCGCCGATGCGCTGCCCAAGATCAACGACGCGCTCACCGTGCACATCGGCGGCGGCTCGCACGCCGGCGCAAACGGTGCCGGCGCGCACGTCGACGGCGCGGTGCAGCTCGAAGGCACCGCGATGGCCGAGCGCGATCTCGTCCTCGAAGTGCAGGGCGAGCTCGGCAACAACCAGGTGCGGTGCCTCGGGATGGGCTCGACCGACGGGCTCGTGCGCGGCGCGGTGGTGACGAACACCGGCGGGCCGATCAAGGTGCCGGTCGGCGAAGGGACGCTGGGGCGCATCTTCAACGTGCTCGGCAAAGCGATCGACTCCGACGAGCCGGTGAAGGCGGCGGCGTACTGGCCGATCCACCGCAACCCGCCGGACTTCGCCTCGCAAGAGCCGACGCCGAAGATCTTCGAGACGGGGATCAAGGTCGTCGACCTGATGGCGCCGTACACGCGCGGCGGAAAAGTCGGCCTCTTCGGCGGCGCCGGCGTCGGCAAGACGGTGCTGATCCAGGAGCTGATCCGCAACATCGCCGCAGTGCACAAGGGGTTCTCGGTCTTCACCGGCGTCGGCGAGCGGACGCGCGAAGGCAACGACCTCTGGATGGAGATGAAAGAGTCGGGCGTGCTCGCGCAGACGACGCTCGCGTTCGGCCAGATGGACGAAGCGCCGGGCGTGCGCTTCCGCATCGCGCAGACCGGCGTGACGATGGCGGAGTACTTCCGCGACGAGCTCGGCTCCGACGTGCTGCTGTTCATGGACAACATCTTCCGCTTCATGCAGGCCGGCTCGGAAGTCTCCGCGCTGCTCGGCCGCATGCCGGCGGCGGTCGGGTACCAGCCGTCGCTCGCGACCGAGATGGGCCGCATCGAAGAGCGGATCACCACCACGCAAAAGGGTTCGATCACATCGGTGCAGGCCGTCTACGTCCCCGCCGACGACTACACCGACCCCGCCGTCGCGACGACGTTCGGGCACTTGGACGCGACCACCGCGCTCTCGCGCCCCATCTCGGAGCTCGGCATCTATCCCGCGGTTGACCCGCTGGCGTCGTCGTCGCGCATTCTCGACGCGTCGATCGTCGGCGACGAGCACTACGCCGTCGCGCGCGGCGTGCAGGAGACGCTGCAGCGCTACCGCGACCTGCAGGACATCATCGCAATCCTCGGCGTCGAAGAGCTGTCCGACGAGGACAAGGTGACGGTCGGGCGGGCGCGCCGGATTCAGCGCCTGTTCTCGCAGCCGTTCTTCGTCGCGGAGCAGTTCACGGGCCGGTCCGGCAAGTACGTGAAGATCGAAGAGACCGTCGCCTCGTTCAAGGAGATCCTCGACGGCAAGGTCGACGACATCCCCGAGCAGGCGTTCCTGTACGTCGGCGGGATCGACGAGGTGAAGGAAGCCGCCCGCGCAATGGGCTGGAATGGCTAACGCCGTCGCGTTCACGCTGATCACCCCGCGCGCGGTGAAGTTCGACGGCGAGGCGGAGCTCGTGATCGCCGTCGGCACCGAAGGCGAGGTCGGCATCCTGCCCTCGCACGCGCCGTACTTGACGGCGCTGCATCCCGGCGTGCTGCGCGCCAACGTGCGCGACGGCGCCGAGACGCGCCGCCTCGAGCTCGCCTGCAGCGAAGGCTTCCTGCAAGCGCTCCCCGACAAGATCACGATCTTGGCCGACGCCGCCCTCGAACAGGACGAGATCGACATCGCCGACGCCCGCGCCGACCTCTCCGCCGCGCAAGAAGAACAACGCGCCGCCGGCAGCGACCTCGAAGCCTGGCGCCGCGCCCAAACCAAAATCGACTTCGCCAACGCCAGACTCGCAGTAGCGCACGTCAACGCCTAGCTGTTTCGAAGGGGCCTCGCGGCGACCGGCTTGGTCCGGGCGTTCCATACGAATCCGCGACTCGCCAGCGCAATGCATTTGAGGTCTTGATAGCGCTAGATCGGCGAGATATACTGCCTGCGTGATCCGCTTGTCGCTTCAATGGCAAGATCGCAAAAGCCGCCGGAAGGCGGCTTTGCATGTGACGCGAGGGCCGTATAGTGTTCAGCCGATTCAACGTGGACGATCCGGACTTGCTTCCCAAGTTCAAGAAGGCCGCCCAGAAATATAGTGCACGCTCGTTGAAGTCGAAACGCTCGGCTCGTGCGGCACTCATTAGAGACGGCATCCTGACGAAGAGCGGACGCCTCACGAAGAACTATAGCCAATAAGGGAAAGTCCAGCAGCGGCGTGCACCGGCTCTCGTCGTCGTTCGTCCTCGGCTTCCACGGCTGTGACCGCAAGGTCGGTGAGACGTTGATAGCCGGCGAGGCGTTCAGGCCGAGCGACAATAATTACGATTGGCTCGGCCCCGGAATCTATTTCTGGGAGAATAACTGGCAGCGTGGGCTCGAGTTTGCACACGAGCAGATGCGGCGCCGGGACTCCAAGGTCAAGCAGCCGTTCGTGATCGGTGCGGTCATTGAGTTGGGCGCCTGCTTGGACTTGACGACGAAAGTCAGCATCGACCTCGTCCGCGTCGCACACGCCGTCCTCATGGGGGAATTGGAGAAGTCCGGTGTCCCGGTTCCGGTCAACTCTCGCGATCATATGCGCCACAACCTTGATTGTGCAGTGATCAACCGCGCGCACCGGATTGCCGCGAGCGATGCCGACATCGGACCGATTCAGACCGTCAAAGGGGTCTTTGTCGAAGGAGACGCGGCATATCCCGGCGCGGACTTTCGCGAGAAGACCCACATCCAAATTGCGGTCTGCGACCCCTCGTGTATAAAAGGCGTTTTCCACGTGCGCGATTCGACATAACCCGTCCGAAAACGGCCTGGCGAGCGTTCAATTGCGTAAGCTGCTGCGTGACGGGCGGCTCTTTTTTGCCTTCGGATGTGACGTATCACGCGGATTGGGAATGCGATTTCGCGGAGGAGCCCGATGCAGAAAGACGAGTCCGCGAATTCTATCGTCGCTACGTTTTCCGACCGGACGCTCGTCGATGCCGCGGTTTGCGAACTGCATGGCGACGGGTTTCGGCACACCTGGCTGGCGCACGTCGAGCACGTCGATCCGAACACGTTCGGCGGCGCGGGCGGGACGGTCGGTGCCGGTCGTGAGATCGTCCAGCCGATCGGCGAGAACCCGCTCGTGCAGCTGTTCCGGCGCGGCGGCAAGCCGACGCTCTACGACGCGCTGCGCGAGCACGGGTTGAGCGACGAGGACGCGAAGAACGTCGACGGCGCGATCACCGAGGGCGACTACATCCTCGTCGTCGAGGGCGCGAACGATCCGGTGGTCGCGGAGGAGATCATCGTGAACGAAGGCGGCTCGATCGTCGCCGCGCCGACGCCGCTCGGCACCGAGCCCGACCGCGAGACGCTCCGCGAGCAGCGGCAACACGGGTAGTCCAGCAAAGCTGCAGGATTCGCCGGTACGCTAGGAGCGTTTCCTTCGCGCTCGGAGGTGTCCCCGATGCGGCGCGTTCTGCTCGTGCTCGGTTTCGCTGCGGTGCTCACGGCTGCGGTATTGGCGGGCGGAAGCGCGCCGCCGCGGTGGACGGCCGCGATCGACTCACGCACGACGGACCAATGGCTGAGCGAAGCGGACGGCGCGGTCTACGGGCCACGCGGCGGGCAGCTCGTCGCGCTGGACTTGCGCGACGGACACGAGCGCTGGCGCGCCGCGATCGAGCCGACGTCGAAGAGTGCCGCGCGCAACGGCGCGGTCGTCGCGCCGACGAAAACCGGCCTCGTCTTCTTGCGCTCGCGTGATGGAGCGATCGTGCGCAGCGTTAGCCTCGGCGATGCGCCGATCGTCGCGGCGGCGCCGTCCGGTTTTGTCTCGGTAACGCGGACGGAGACCGGCGTCGAGGCGCGCGGCTGGACGTTCGACGGCCGTTTGCGCTGGACGCATCGTTACCGCTTCGCGCCGTTCGGAACGCTGCTTCCGCTCGGCGGCGACGCGATCGGCATAACGGTGCCGGGAAGCGGTGATCTGCTCGCCATCGACGCGAAGAACGGCAAGGCTGTCGCGAGCGCGGACGGCGTCGACACGCTGATCGGCGCCGACGGGCGGTATCTGTGGTTCAACGTCGTCGGCGGCGGGATCAAGGGCATCGACCTCGACACGAACCGATCGCTCGCGCTGCACGGCTCGATCGTGCGCGGCGCGGCGCGCGTCGAGCACGGCATCGCCGTCGCGGTCGTCGATGGGCGGCTCACGCGCCTCGACCTCACCCGCGGCACGACCGAGCCGCTCAAGATCGACGGCCGCTGGATCGGCGGCCCGGTCGCCGGCCGCATCTTCGTCGAGCGCGGCGACGGCGTCTACGTGCGAGGCCTCGACCCGAACGCGCGCCAGCAGCGCGTCGCGCGCTACCACGGCGAAGCGCGGATCGTCGCCGCCGACGGCCGCCTCGGCATGATCGCCATGGAAGACGGTCGGATCTTCGTCGTCGACGTCGCGCGCGCCCGGCACCTCGCAACGATCAAGACGTCGTGCGCAGCGTACGAAGGCTTCGCCTCGTCCGGCAACACGATGCTCGTCCACTGCGACGACGCCTCACACTCCTCGCAGCTCGTCGCCTTCAACCGCTAGGAATATCGATCACTCGCGCGGCGGTTGCTGCGCGGTCGGCGCGCGATGGGCGGCGTCCCAGGTCGCGCGCGCGGCACTGCAGAGCGCGCCGCCCCAGGCCGCGTCGAACGAGGTTCCGTCCTTGGCTTCGACCCGGCACTTGACCGGCGGCCGCTCGACCTCGGCATAGTGCTCCGCGACGCTCCAGACCGAGCCGTCGGCGAACTCGACGCGCGCGACGAAGCAGCGGCGCGCCGCCGTGGGGTTCGGCGCGTCCCCGAGGCCGAAACGCAGGCGATCGACGCGCTGACCCGGCGCGAACCGGCCGGAGTACGCCGCATCGAGCTTGCGCACCACGTTCCCTTGCTCGTCGAAGAACTCCACGATGATCCCGACCATGCTGACGGCGCGCGCGCTGCGGTCGACGAAGCTGGCGTAGAGGTCGTAGTGGATCGGTGTGTTGTAGAGCGTGCCGTACGTTACGTAGTCGCAGCGATCGAGCTGAACCGGAGAGGACGGTTGCACCGCGACCTGCGCACCCGCCGGCGTTCCCGCCCCGACGATAGCTGCGACGAGCATGGCCGCGATCGCACCGCGACCCGCGGGCCCGATCAGTCTTGTCATGTCCCGAGTCTCTGCCGATTCCCTGAGAATCCGTTGGGATGCTTCTACGGCGTCGCGCGCGCCGGCGCGCCCAAGGATGCCGTCGCAATGAGGCGCGAAAGGACGAGCGCGTGACGTTGCTGGTTCGGCCGCGGGCCTGGTGGTACAACAAGGTTCCGCTTTCCGTCACGCTCGTGCTGCTGTTGCTCGACGGGCGGCGGCTCTCGCTCACCGCGCTGGCGGCGCTGCTGCTCGTCGTGCTGACCGTGTGCGCGGTCGGGAACTACGGCTACGCGCTGAACGACCTCTTCGACGTCGCCGAGGACGAGCGCGCGGGGCGGGCCAACGCCGCGGCCGCGCTCGGCTTGCCCCGAACGCGGGCGATCGTCGGGGGCTCCACGGCGTGCGCGGCGTTGCTCGGTGCCGCGGCGGCAGGAGCGGTCGGCGCGCTCGGCACGCTCACGACGATGATCGTGACGGCGGCGTACTCGATTCCACCGCTGCGGCTGAAGGAACGCGGCTGGCTCGCGGTCGTCGCCGACGCGCTCGCCGCGCACGTCTTTCCGGCCGTGCTCGCCTTGTTATCCGTCGCGCGTTGGGGGCTGCATCCGGTCGGGGCCGTGCTCGCCGCCGCGCTGGTCGTGTGGTCGTCGGCCGCCGGCCTGCGCGGCATCCTTTCGCACCTGCTGCAGACCGCCGAACGCGACGACCGCGTGGGGCTTCGCACGCTCGTCCACCAGCTCGGCGCACGCCGATTGGAACGGTTCGTCGTGTGGGTGCTGCTGCCGCTCGAAGCGGGCGGGTTCGGCGTCGCGCTGATCGTTTGCAGCACCGGCGTCGTGCTCGCGCTCGGCGTCGCGCTGTACGTCGTCTACGAAGCGTACAAGACGCTGAGCGGACGGTTTCGCGTCACCATGCTGCGCCCGGAGGGACAACCCTACGTCCCGCTGCTGGAAGAGAGCTTCTACAAGGCGTGGGGCCCGCTCGTGCTCGCGCTCGACTGCGCGCGCGCCGATCCGTGGTATCTGCTCGCCGTTCCGGCGTATGCGCTGCTCTTCCGCCCGCATATCGACGTCGAGCGGAACCGCATGCGGATGGTTACGGAATCGCTGCGAGCGCGGTGAGCCAGGGGAGAGGGCACCCGTTCCAGTGCAGCAGCCGCACCTGCGGAAGCGCGGCGCGCAGGCGGTCGACGAGGCCCGCGTCCCAGGCCAGCGTCTGCGCGTCGAGCGCGGCGTGGTCGGCGCAGAAGTTCCACAGCGGGCTGTCGAGGACGCGATGCTCCAAGCCTTGCGACTGAATCGCCCAAATCAACGCGCCTTGGTCGTGCCACGCGATCGCCTCGCGCACCGCGCGGTCGTGCGCCGCCGCCACGACGGGTAACGCGTACGCCTCGAGCACGGCGTCGTCACGGCCGTGCCGCCAGCCCGAGACGCCGCCGTTCACGACCGGGACCGTCCTCTCGAACCGCCGCCGAATCGGCAGCAGCTCGTACAGCCGCGGGTCGTTGTGCGAGAGCGCCGGCGCTTTGTTCTCGGGCGTGAAGACCGGTCCGTCTTCGAGCATCACGAACAGCTCGTCGAGCCCGCGCAGCACGGCGATGTCGCAGTCGAGCCAGAAGACGTCGCGCAGCGGAGCCGCGCGAATGAGCAACGGGCAGATCCACAGCGGCCAGATTCGCTTTCCGGTCTTTGCCAGCGGCGCGCTGTCGCCGGTCACCGCGACGAAGCGCTCGATCAGCGGATCGGCGGGCAGGTCGAGAACCTGCAGCCGAGGCAACGACGCGGCCTCGGCGCGTTGCGCCGCGGTCAGACCGGCGTCGTAGCAGACGACCTCGCACGGAGAGTTGCTTTGAACCGAAGCGTGCAGCAAGAGCAGGCCGGGATAGTAGTTCGCATCGCACAGCGTCACGACGCCGCGCTTTCCGCCCGCCATCAATGGTCGGGCACGATGCGGCACGCCTCGACCGGCACGTCCAAGTGGACCGTGCTGCCGACGTTGCGCTCGACCGACGGCGGCGCGGCGACGCGAATGTGCGATCCGCCCAGGTCGATCAGGTAGTCGCGCGCGTCCCCCAAATATGTCTGGCGCAGCACGGTCCCGGCGAGGCGGTTGGTGCCGTTCTCGCGGTAGCCGACGTCGCCGTTCTCGCCCGGGCGCTCGGCGGCGAAGCCGATCTCGTGCGGGCGGATGCAGAGCGTCACCGGCCCGCGCGTCGCCGCGTCGAAGTCGTCGTGCACTTTGAGCTTCGCGCCGCAGCACTCGACGACGTGCGGCTCGACCAGCGTCGCGGGGAGCGTGTTCGTTCCGCCGACGAAGGTTGCAACGAACGCGGTCGCCGGGCTCTCGTAGATCTCGCGGGCGGTGCCGACTTGCGCGATCTTGCCCGCGCGCATCAGGGCGATGCGGTCGGCGGCGACCATCGCTTCGGTCTGGTCGTGGGTGACGTAGACCATCGTGATCCCGGTCGCGTCGTGGATGCGGCGGATCTCGAAGCGCATCTCCTCGCGCAGGTTCGCGTCGAGGTTCGAGAGCGGCTCGTCGAGCAGCAGCGTCTCGGGCTTCACCACCACCGCGCGCGCGAGCGCGACGCGCTGCTGCTGTCCGCCCGAAAGCTCCGAGGGATAGCGCTGTGCGAGATCGGTCATCCGCACGGTGCGCAGGATCCCGTTGACGCGGTCCTCGATCTCCGAGCGGGAGAGCTTCGCGACGCGCAGGCCGTACGCGACGTTCTCGAAGACCGTCATGTGCGGCCACACCGCGTAGCTCTGGAAGATCAGCGACATCCGCCGCTTCTCCGGCGGGACGACCTGCCGCGGGGAAGAGACGATCCGCTCGCCGACCGTGATCGTCCCCGCGTCCGGCTTGAGGAACCCGGCGAGGAGCTGCAGCGTCGTCGTCTTCCCGCAGCCCGACGGGCCGACGAGCGCCATCACCTCGCCGTCGGCGATCGAGAGGTCGATCCCGTCGACGGCGCGTGCGGTACCGTACGCTTTCGCCAGCCCGGCGATGTCGATCCGTGCCATCTAGCTGCTCTTCGTCTCCATGAAGTCCTTACCCAAGAACCGGTACGCGACCGTGACGATCACCAGCGTGATCGCCAGGATCAGGATCGCGAGCGTCGAGACGCCCTCGTAGTTCCCCGCGTCGCTGAAATCGAAGATCTGGGTCGTCATCGTCGCGGTGCGCGGGGTGAAGAGGAAGATCGCCGAGCTGAGCTCCCGGATCGCGGGGATGAAGACGAGCAGCCAGCTCGCCAGCAAGCCGCGGCGCAGCAGCGGCGCGGTGATCGTGCGCAGCGCGCGAATCCGCGTCGCGCCCAGCGTGCGCGCGGCGTTCTCGAGATCGACGTTCACCGCCGCCACCATCGTGTTCAAGTTCGAGTACGCGATCGGCAGAAAGCGCGTCGTGAACGCGATGATCAGGATCGCCGCCGTCCCGTAGAGCAGCAGCGGCGGGTGCGAGTACGCCGCGAAGATCCCGATCGCCAGCACGATCCCCGGGACGACGAACGGCGCCATGCACACGATCCCGAGCGCCTGCGCGCCCGGAAAGAGCCGGCGGTTCGCGGTGTATGCGATCAGCAGCGCGACGACCGTCGCGATCGTCGCCGCCGCCGCGCCGTACGCGAGGCTGTGCCAGATCGCCTTGCGCGTCTCTTCGTTGTCGATGATCGCCCAGTGGTACCAGTACAGCGTCAGGTTGCCGGGCACCGGGCCGTCGCTCCAGATGCGCGAGAGCGACGTCGCGAGGAGCGCAAGATACGGCAGCACCACGGAGCACAGCGGGACGAGCAGCGCCGCGCCGAGCAGCGGCCAGCGCCACGCCCCGAGCGCGACCAGCCGGCGCCGTCCGCCCTTCCCGCCGACGGTCGTGAATCTGCGCCGTCCGAGGATCCGGCGCTGCACGATCAGCAGCAGCAGCGTGACCCCGAGCAGCGGCATCGCGTACGCCGCGGCCAGCTCGGTGCGGACCGGAAACTGGAAGAACAGGTAGAGCTGCGTCGTGACGACCTGGGCGCGCGCCGGAATCAGCAGAAACGCCGGCGAGCCGAACTCGGCGATCGCTTCGAGGAACGACATGATGAAGCCGGCGATGATTGCCGGCATCACCAGCGGCAGCGTGATCGAGCGCATCGTCCGCCAGGCCGATCCGCCGAGCGTCGAGGAGGCGTCTTCGAGCTCGACCGGGAGCAGCTCCAAGCCGCTGGCGACGAACGTGAAGGTGTACGGGACGTTGTAGAGCGCCATCACGAAGATCGCGCCGCCGAGCGAGAAGATGTTGATCGGGCCGTGCGCGGCGTGCGTCACCGACTCGATCGCGCGGTTGATCCAGCCGCTGTTCGGCGCGGCGAGCAGAATCCAGGCCTCCGCGCCGATGAACGAGGGCGTCACGAAGGCCGCGGTGATCAGAGCGCGCAGCCCGCGCCGCCCGGGCATGTCGGTGCGCGCGATCAGCCACGCGAGCGGCGTCCCGAGCAGCGTCGCGATCGTCGCCACCGAGACCGCCAGGATCAGCGAGTTCGCGATCGGGCGCAGGTAGATCGAGCTGGTGAACGCTTCGACGTAGTTGCCGAAGGTCAGCGCACCGGTGTCGGCGTGCTGCAGGCTGATCGCGAACAGCCACCCGAGCGGGACCACGACGAGCACGAGCAGCACGGCGACCGCGCCGGCGAAGAAGAACGGACCGGGGTCGAACGAAGCCGTCCGTTCGGCGCGGCGCGGCGCCGCTGCGGTGCTCATCTCAGACGTTGAAGGTCTCGCGCCACTTGGTGATCGCTTCGGGGATGCCGCTCAGCAGCCGGTCGATCTTCACGTGGTACGTGCGCATGCGGTCGATGCGGATCCCGGTCGGCGGCGGCACGTCGAGCCGCAGCGGCAGGTTGAACGTCGAAGCCGCGGTCGTCGAGTACTCCTTCGAGTAGTAATAGTTCATGAACAGCCGCGCGGCGTTCGGGTGCGGCGCGTCCTTCATCACGGTGACCGGCGCGGTGACCAGGATCGTGTCGTCCTCGGGGAAGGCGACGTTGATCGAGTTGCCGCCGGCCTTGCGCTCGAGCGCGAGGCTGTCGGCGCCGGGGCCGACGGCGCGCTCGCCCGAGACGATGTCCGTCGTCGCGTCGAACACCGAGCGCCCGATCTTCGGGTTGTTCTTGGCGAACGGCTTGAAGTAGTTGTCCCAGCCGTACTTGTCGGTCATCGCGACGACCCAGTTGCCGACGTAGCCGCTGAACCCGGGATGACCCACCGTCAGCAGATCCTTCATGCGCGGGTCGAGCAGATCTTTCCAGTTGCGCGGCGCGGGCAGCTTCTTCGGGTTGTAGTTGAACAGCATCAGCGCGATGTCGCCGAGCTGGTAGGTGTCGTCGGGGTCGAGGTGCTGGAACTCCTTGGGGATCTTGTCGATGTCGGCGGGGACGAACTGCGCCAGCGCGTTCTGCTTCTTGAGGATCGTCATGTGCGCTTCGTCGGTGGTGGCGAAGACGTCGACTTGGTGCACGTTCGCCTTCAGGTCCTGGGTGAGGCGCTGGAACAGCACCTGGCCGGTCTGGCGCAGCAGCTCGATGTCGATCCCGGGATACTTCTGCTTGAACGAGGCGCCGATCCGCTCGGCGGCGGCTTGCGTGTAGTGACCGGTCCACCACACGACCTTGCCTTCTTTCTTCGCTGCGGCGTAGAGCTTCGAGACGTCGGCGTCGGTGACTTGGTTCTTGCGGCGCGCCAGCGCGGAGAGCGGCGAGCCCGCCGAGAGCCCCGCGCCGAGCGCGGCGGCGCTGCGAACGAACGTGCGTCTGGTCGTCATGAACCCTCCCTCATGGTGCTGATCCGAACGTGGTGTGGTCGTCGGCCGGTGGGCCTGGACTTTGCCGCAGCGCCGCGCGATATACCTCCGCGACGTGCAGCGCGCCCCGGCCGGCTCCGTGCGCGATCTGGTGCTTGCAGCTCATCCCGTCGGCGACGACGAGCGTATGGGCCCCGGCGGCGCGGACGGCGGGGAGCAGGTCGCGCTCCGCCATTTTCATGGAGAGCTCGTAGTGCTCGGCCTCGTACCCGAACGTTCCGGCCATCCCGCAGCACGACGCGTCGATCACCGAGGCATCCAAGCCCGGGATCGCGCGCAGAGCGCGCACGACGGCCGGCATCGCGCCGAACGCCTTCTGATGGCAGTGGCCGTGGACGACGGCCTGCGCGCCGAGCGGCCGCAGCGGCGGGTCCCAGCGGCCCGCGTCGAGCTCGCGCGCGACGAACTCTTCGAAGAGGAATGCTTGCTTCGCAACCGTTCGCGCCGGTTCGGTCGGCTCGAGGGCGAGGAACTCGTCGCGCAGGGTCAGCAGGCACGAAGGCTCGAGCCCGACGATCGGGACGCCGCGCTCGGCGTACGGTGCGAGTGCGGCGAGCGTTCGCCGCGCCTCGGCGCGCGCTTGATCGAGCTGTCCCGCGCTGAGATAGGTTCGCCCGCAGCAGAGCGGCCGCGCGCCGCCCGAGCCGGCGCGCGCGAAGACCGGCGCGTAGCCGGCGGCGCGCAAGACCTCTTCGGCCGCGCGCGCGACGTCGGCTTCGAACCAGCGGTTGAACGTGTCGACGAACAACACGACCTCGCCGTTGCGCGCGCGTGCCGCGCCGCTCGCGCGCGGTTCGCGATACGGGCGCGCGTGCCAGCGCGGCAGCGGTCGTTTCGCGGTGAATCCCGCGGTGCGCTCGAGCAGCTTCGCGAGCGCCGGAACGCGCGCGCTCACGTTCGCGACGCGGCGCAGCGGGCCGAGCCGGTGCGCGATGCGCGGCAAGGCCGCAACGATGCGGTCGGCGAGCGGGATGCCGTGCCGCGCGCGGTAGTGCGCGAGAAACTCGATCTTCATGCGCGCCATGTCGACCCCGGTCGGGCACTCGCGCCGGCACGCCTTGCACGAGACGCACAGGTCGAGCGCGTCGTACAGTTCTTGCGAGGTCAGCCCGTCAGCGCCGAGCTGGCCGGTGAGCGCGAGCCGCAAGCCGTTGGCGCGCCCGCGGGTGACGTGGTGCTCGTCGGCGGTCACGCGATACGAGGGGCACATCGCGCCGCCGGCGTCCTTGCGGCAAGCTCCGTTGTTGTTGCACATCTCCACCGCGCCGGCAAAGCCGCCCCATTCCGACCAGTCCAGCTCGGTCTTCAGCGGCAGCGGCGCGTAGCTCGGCCCGTAGCGGAAGAGCGCGCGGTCGTCCATCTTCGGCGGGTCGATGATCTTGCCGGGATTGAGCACGTTGGCGGGATCGAACGCCGTCTTGATCTCGCGGAACGCCGCGACGATCCGCGGCCCGAACATCGCTTCGTGGAACTCCGAGCGCACGATCCCGTCGCCGTGCTCGCCGGAGTGCGCGCCGCCGTACTCGCGCACGATCGCGAACGCCTCCTCGGCGATCGCGCGCAGCTTGCCGACGTCCTCGTCGCGCTTCACGTTCAGCACCGGCCGCACGTGCAGGCACCCGACCGAGGCGTGCGCGTAGAACGTCCCGGTCGTCCCGTACTTCGCGAAGATACGGTTCAGCCGCTCGGTGTAGTCCGCCAAATGCCGCAGCGGAACGGCGCAGTCTTCGATGATCGAGACCGGCTTGGCATCGCCGCGCATCGAGGTCATGATGTTGAGCCCGGCCGCGCGAACTTCCCACATCTCGCTCTGCTGCGCCGCGTCGGTCAGCTTCACCACGGCGTGCGGAAAGCCGAGCGAGGCCATCGTCTCGTCGAGCTCGTCGAGCTTGCGCGCGAGCGGCGCGGGGTCGTCGCCGGCGAACTCGACCAGCAGCAGCGAGCCCGGCTCGCCGCGCACGTACTTCGCCATGATGGGCGCGAAGGCGGCGATCTCGCGCGAGAGCTCGATCATCGTGCGGTCGACCAGCTCCACCGCGACCGGGTTCAGCGCGACCAGCGCTTCGGTCGAGCGCATCGCGTCGGCGAAGCTCGGGAAGTGGCACACGCCGAGCGCCTTCGCGCGCGGGAGCGGCTGCAGCTCGAGGTCGAGCGCGGTGAAGAACGCGAGCGTCCCTTCCGATCCGACCAGCAGCTTCGCCATGTTGAACGGCGCATCGGGCCGGACGGTGTGGATCGCGTAGCCGCCGACGTTGCGCTGCACCTTCGGAATCCGCGTGTCGATCTCGCTCGCCTCGCGCGCCGCTATCGCGCGGACGCGCTCGACCAGCTCGCGGTAGCGCGCCGGCGTTGCGCTGTTCCCGCTCGCCGCGTCGCCGTCGCTGCTCGCGGAGACCTCGCCGAAGTACGCGCGCGTTCCGTCCGCCAGGACCGCGTCGATCCCGGCGACGTTGTCGGCCATGATGCCGTAGCGGATCGAGCGCGCGCCCGAGCTGTTGTTCGCGGCCATCCCGCCGAGCGTGGCGCGGCTCGCCGTCGACGGGTCGACCGGAAAGAACAAGCCCTCTTTCTTGAGCGCGCGGTTCAGCTCGTCGAGCACGATCCCCGGCTGCACCCGCACGCGCCGCGCCGCGGTGTCGAGCGAGACGATCTCGCGCAGGTACTTGCTGACGTCGACGATCAGCCCGCTGTTCACGGTCTGCCCGCACTGCGAGGTGCCACCCCCGCGCGCGGTGATCGGAACACCCTCTTCGCGCGCGATCGTGATCGCCGCCTCGACGTCGCCGGCCGTGCGCGGAACCACCACGCCGAGCGGCATGATCTGGTAGATCGACGCATCGGTCGCGTACAAGCCGCGCGTCGTGCGGTCGAAGTAGACTTCGCCGGCCAGCTCCGCGCGCAACCGCCACTCGACGCGCCGCGCGAGCACGGGGCTAAACCGCGACGAGCTTTTTCTCGGACGCCGCCGGCGCGGTGAGGAACTCCAGTGCCGGTTTCACGCCGTCGCCGTGCGGGATGTTCGAGAGCTCCAGGCCCATCTGCACGCCGCACAGCGTTCCGCACAGCATCAAGTCGTTGAGCGAGCCGAGGTGGCCGATGCGGAAGACTTTGCCCTTCAGCTTGGCGAGCCCGGTGCCGAGCGACATGTCGTAGCGGTCCAGGATCACGCGGCGCACGTCGTCGGCGTCGAAGCCGTCGGGCACCATGATCGCGGTGACCGTGTCGGAATACTCGCGCGGGTCGAGCGCGACCAGCTCAAGGCCCCAGCCGCGCACCGCGCGGCGCGTCGCTTCGCCGTGCCGCGCGTGGCGCGCGAACACCGCCGGCAAACCTTCTTCTTGCAGCATGGTGAGCGCTTCGCGCAAGCCGTAGAGCAAGTTCGTCGCCGGCGTGTACGGGAAGTAGCCGGTGCGGTTGCTCTCGAGCATGTCGTCCCACGACCAGTACGAACGCGGGAGCCGCGCGGTCTTCGAGGCCGCGAGCGCCTTCTCGGAGATCGCGTTGAACGACAGCCCCGGCGGGATCATCAACCCTTTTTGCGAGCCGCCGACGGTGACGTCGACCTTCCACTCGTCGTGGCGGTAGTCGAGCGACGCGAGCGACGATACCGTGTCGACCATGAGCAGGGCAGGATGGTTCGCGCGGTCGATCGCCTTGCGCACGTCGCCGACGCGTGAGGTTATGCCGGTCGAGGTTTCGTTGTGCACGACCGCGACCGCTTTGATCGCGTGCGCTTTGTCGGCCTCGAGGCGCGCGCCGATCTGATCCGGATCGACGCCGTGCCGCCAGTCGCCCGGGATGACCTCGACGTCGAGCCCCATCCGCCGCGCGACCTTCTCCCACAGCGCCGCGAACTGGCCGGTCTCGGCCATCAGCACTTTGTCGCCCGGCGAGAGCGTGTTCACCAGCGCGGCCTCCCAGCCGCCGCTCCCCGACGCCGGCCAGATGATCACCGGCCCCGACGTCTTGAACACCGGCTTCATCCCCTCGATGCACTCGAGCGCGAGCTCCGCGAAGACCGGACCGCGGTGGTCGATCGTCGCGCGGTCGATCGCGCGCAGCACCCGCTCCGGCACGTTCGTGGGACCGGGAATCTGCAAAAAATGCACGCCGCTGCGAAATTCAGACATGACGCCCCGGTTTTGTCCCGCGGGCCGCAGAGTCATGCCGGGGGCCGGCTCGCTACAGCGAGTTGACGACCAGCGCCGCGAGGATCAGCGCCATGCCGAGCAGCTCCGCCGGCCCGGGGATCTCGTGAAGCTGGAGCGCGGCCGCCGCGACGCCGACGACGGGGGTCGCGAGCGAGGCGATCCCCGCCACGCCCGCCGGCAGCCGCGAGAGGATGAACATCCACAAGAACCAGCCGAGCGCGCCGCCGCCGACCGACATGAACGCCATCGCGGCGATGAACTCAGGCGTCCAGCGGATCGGCGCGGGGAACGCGAGCGTCAGCACGATCAGCGGCAGCGTCCCCCACAGCAGCTGCCACGTCGTAAGCGAGAGCAGTTCGACGTCGTGGCGCTTGCGCAGGCGCTTCGCGTAGACCGCGCTCGCCGCCCACGACAGCCCCGCCAGCACCGCGAGCGCGTCGGCAGGGAAAGAGCGCGCGTCGAGCGGCGCGACCACCAGCGCGAGTCCCGCCGCGGCGAGCGCGAGCGCGACCCAGCGCACGCCGGTGATGCGCTCGCCGAGGAACGGCCAGGCCAGCAGCGCGGCCCAGAACGGCATCGTGTAGCCGAGCACCGCCGACTTCCCCGCCCCGCCGCGCGCGACGGCGAGCGTCTGCAGCAGCGTCCACCCGGTCGTTTGCAGCAGCCCGAGCACCAGCGTCGGAACGAACGGCGGCGGCCGCAGCGAGCGGCGCGTCAGCGCGAGCACCGCGAACAGGATGAGCGTCGCGACCGCGAGCCGCGCCGATGCGACGAAGAGCGGCGAGGCGTACGCGGTCCCGATCTTGATCGCGACCCAGGTGTAGCCCCACACCAGCGCCAGCACGACGAGCGCAACGTAGACGACGGGCGAGGGCCGCGGGCTCACATTGATCGTGGAAACGGAAAAGGACGCCGGGGTTGAGCCGGCGTCCTTTCGATGTGCACGACGCGGTGCGGATCAGAGCTTGATCCGCGCCTCGAAGTACATGTTGAACGGGAAGGCGGGGAACGTCGGGAAGTACGGGGTGTAGCTCTGCGGCTGCAGGTTCCAGCCGGGGTTGTACTGGTTGCCGATCAGCGGGTTCCCGCCCCCTTCGATCGTCGGCGTGGTGTAGCTGCACGCCTGGTTGATCGCGAACGGTACCTTCGTCCCGCCCCAGCAGCGGTTGATGATGTTCGCGAAGTTTCCGACCAGCGTGATCCGCTTGTTCACGTCATACGTGATCTGCGTGTGAAGCAGGATCGAGTTCGGCGCGACGAAGCCGCCGATCCCGTCGAACCGGTTCGTGTAGGGGTTCGGGATCGAGAGGTTCAGCGCGCAGTTCGTCGCGTCGTACGGCGAACCGCCGGCCGCGCCGTACCGATAGCGCGGGTCGTTGGCGGTGCTGCCCGGCAGCGGGGCGCCGCAGGCGTCGGGTTGGATTCCCGGCGTGGCGAGCGGGACGCCGTAGCGCGAGCCGCCCGAGAACTGCAGCGCCGGGGTGATCGCGAGCGGACCGTGCTTGTACTGCGCGATCAGCGTCGCGACGTACGGTGCGCCGTAGGTGAAGTAGCCGCCGCCGCCCGGCAGACCGCCCGGGAACAGGCTGAACGTCGGGAAGTTCGCGTTGGGATCGATCAGCGCCTGAACCGGCGCGTTCCAGTACGGGTTAGCGATCGTTCCCGCGCCGCACGCCGGTGCTGCCGCTCCGGCCGTCGTGTAGCACGGCGCCGCAACCGGTGTTCCCGCGCCGTGCTGGCAGCGCGCGTCGCCCGCGTTCGCCGCGCAGAACGAGGTGTACGCGTTGTAGCCCTGGATCTGGCCGTTGATCGGGTCGACCAGCGAAAGCCCGCTCCCGAGGCGGCTGTAGTTGATGTAGCTGTTGGTGTAGGTGAACGTCAGGCGCCCGGCCAGGCCGTTGCGCGAGAAGTCGCCCTTGTCGATTTCGAGCTCCAGCCCTTCCGAGGTCTGCTTGCCGACGTTCAGCCCGGAGACGAACACCGTTCGCTGATCGAGGAAGAACTGCTGGATCTGGTCCTGCGTCTTGCGCAAGAACGGGGTGAGCTTCACCGACGTGTCGCCTTTGAAGCTGTGCTCGTACGAGAAGTCGTAGTTGTTCGCGACCATCGGGCGAACGGGATGCATCGACGTCGTCGGCAGCCCGAAGTTGCCGAACCGCGCGAGCGAGTTCACGTCGTTCGGCTGCAGGTAGTTGTACTGCTCGAACGCGGTGTTCGGAGCTTCGGCGTAGCGGCCGTAGCTCGCGCGCAGAACCGTGGTCGGGTTGACGGTGTAGGTCAGTCCGAGGCGCGGCTGGAGCTCGCCGTACGACTCGGTCTGTTGCGTCACGTTGACGACGTTCGTGCCGTGGACCAGGTTGTACGCGTTGTAGAACAGCTGCCGGGCCGGCGAGTTGAACGTGTTCGCGCCCTGGAACACGAAGCTGTCGTAGCGCAGCCCCAAGTTCACGTTCAGCCGGTCGGTGGGCTTCCACTGATCGGTGATCGAGGCCGAGGTGAATTTCGGCACGACGGTGTTGAAGACCGCCGCGTCGCCCGCGCCGGTGACCACGTACGCGCAGGGGTGGCCGCCGCAGTTGTTGCCGTAGGTGCTGGCGGGAGTCACCCCGCCCTGGTAAGCCGTCCGCGCCGTGAACCTGGCCGGCGTGAAGGTGCCGAACGCGCACGGCCCACTATTCGTCGCCGGGTTTGCCGTGCCGTCGTAGCAAATCCCGCTGTACGGGTTCGTCGAGTCGACGAGCAGCCCGGCGACCGGGTTGGTGCCGATCCCCTGGTTGTTGTAGCGCATCGTCGTCGCCGTCGTGTACGAGCCTTGCACCGAGAGCAGGTGCTGCGCGTTGAGCTGGTCGGAGAACTGCGCGCTCACGCCGCGCGTATGGCTGTCGAGCAGGTATTGCACCGGCAGCCCGGCGTTGGCGAGATACGCCGACTGCGGCGCGTTCTGCAGCCAGTCGGAGTAGTACGTGTACCCGTACACGCGCAGGAACGCGTTGGTACCGAAGTTGCGCTGGTACTGCGCCTTCACGATCCCCTGGTTGTTCACGAACGTGTCGGGCCGGTTCGGATCGATCTGGCTGCGGAAGGGCCGTCCGCCCGGCGAATCCGGGAACAGGTACGGCTGCGCGAAGGCGGGCCCGCCGGTGAACCCGGCCGGGAGAACCGTCCCGTTCGGCGCACCCGTGAAGTGATAGCCGTCGGCATAGCACGGCGCGTTGCCGCAGAAGGGAGGGAACTCACCAATGCTGTTCAGAAACGCCGCCCCGCCGAGATCGTTCGTCGAGTTGGGCGTGATGTTGTTGATGAAGTTGTTGTCGAACAGCAGCTGGACGTCGTCGCGGTTGCCGTCCTTGCGCGGGATTCCGAAGTGGAAGTTCGCGACCGTGTCGCGGTCTTGCACCTTCTTGGTGAACCCGGTGAACGAGTCGTAGGGCCCGAGCGCCCACGCCGTGGCCTGCCCGCCGTTGGTGTAGTCCTGGCCTTGCGGTCCGTGACATCCGATCGGCGCCGCGCTCGGGCACGGTGCGAGCGCCAGACCCCACAGCGATTGCAGGCTCGCGCCGTCGTACTGATCGTAGTACCTGTAGCTCTGGTTGTACGCGCCCGCGCCGAGGTAGTACGAGAACGTGCGCGCCGGATTCGCGCCGCCCGCTTCGAACGCGATCTTGTCGTACTGGATCGGCGTTCCGATCGCCAGCGTCAGGTTGCGCGACGCCGGCGCCGTGCCGGTGCGAATCACCTGGTTGATGTAGCCCGAGATGCCGTTCGCCTCGGCGTTCGCGGCCGGTGCGCCGGTGTAGACCTGCAGCTCCTGCTGACCCAGCGAGGAGACCGGTCCGGAGGGATAGTTGTCGAACGCGCGGTTGACGGGGACGCCGTCCAGCTCGTACCCGATCTGATCGTAGTCGCCGCCCCGGATGCTGATCGTCGCGGCGGCGCCGATGTAACCGACTTGGCCGTTCTGTACGAAGACGCCCGGCACGGTCGAGATTGCCGACCAGGCGCTGTTGAGGTTGCCGCCGCCGCCCGCGGCGGAGACTTTGTCCTGCGTCACCGCGTTGATCGAGTAGACGTCGGCGGTCGTGCCGGCTTTCACCAGCGCCGACGCGGCGCGCGAGGTGACGCCGCCGATCACTTTGAGCGACTGCGGGGTGAGGTTGACGGTCACCGTTTGGTCGGCTTGAACGGTGACGCCCGAGACGCTCGTCGCCTCGTAGCCCGACGCCGCGGCGACCGCGACGGTGTACGTGTCGGGGTTCAGCGAGATGAACGAGAAGCGGCCCGTCGCGTCGGTCGTCGTCGACGCGGTCTGCGAAGGGCTGGTGACGCTCACGCGAGCGCCCGAGATCGCTTTGTTCGTTGCGGCGTCGGCGACGGATCCCGTGATCGCTCCCGTCGTGCCGGCCAGAACGCTTGTCGTTTCCTGGAGCACGAACGCGAAGACCATCAGCACCGCCACGACGCCGCGCTTCATCGAAGAAGCGGACGTTGTCATGCTGTGTTCCTTCCGGCGAACACATGATTCGCCGCCACGGAAATTCTGCGCGCGCGCCGGTGTGCGCTGTTGCAAGAGTGTCGTTTCTCTGCCGCCGTGCGCCGGTTTTCCGTGCAGGCCGCGCATTTAGTGCCGGAAAGGTGCCGCGCGGCTACCCGCTGAGCGGCAAATGCGCGCCGACGTAGCGGCGGTATTTTTCGTACGCCGCGCGATAGGTCTCCGCGAGCGCCGGATTCGGTTCGGTCGGCGCGTCGTAGCCGGCCGCGCGCGCGGCGGCGCTCGCGTCGCCGACGATGCCGACGGCCTGGGCGGCGAGCAGCGCGGCGCCGAACGCCGAAGCTTCCTGCTCGCGCGGCTGCACCGCCGGCAGCCGAAAGACGTCGGCGAGCAGATGGCGGATCAGCGGCGCTTTCGTCAGCCCGCCGCTGAGCAGCAGCCGCTCCGCGTCGCCCGAGAGCTCGCGCACGACCTCGTAGACCGAGTACACGCCGAAGACGACGCTCTCGAACGCCGCGCGCAAGATCGTGCGCCGGTCGTGGGCGAGGTCGAGCCCCTCGAACGCGCCGCGCAGCTCGCTGTTCCAGTACGGCGCGCGCTCGCCGCCGAAGAACGGCAGCACCACGAGCCCGTCGGCACCGGGCGCGATCTGCGCCGCAAGCTCGGCGGCGCGCGCGAAGCGCTCCGGCTTCGGCAGCTCGTCGAGCAGCAGCGAGAAGATCCAGTCGAGCGAGGCGCCCGCGGCGCTGGTCGGCCCGCCGGCGACGAAGCGCGCGTCGTCGGCGCAGTAGCAGAACGTGCGGCCGTGCGCGTCGAGGACCGGCTGGCCGGTGAGAATCCGCACCGCGCCCGAGGTGCCGAGCGTGAGCGCGACGTCGCCGCGCCCGGTCGCGCCGACGCCGATGTTCGCCAAGGGACCGTCGGACGACGCGAGCACGACCGCCGTCTCGCCGCCGATCCCGAGCTGCCGCGCGACCGCGGGACGAAACGTGCGCAACGCGGTCGACGGCGGCGCAAGCTTCGAAAGCCGGCCGGCGTCGACGCGCGCGAGCTGCAGCGCGAGCGGATCCCAGTCGCGCGTGCGCAGGTCGAGCATCCCGGTCGCGGAGGCGATCCCGTGGTCGACGAGCCATTCGCCGGTCCAGCGGAAGACGACCAGCTCTTTGAGGCCGACGAAGCGTTTGGTCCGCGCGAACAGCTCGGGATCGTTCTCGGAGAGCCAGCGCAGCTTGGTGACCGGCAGCATCGGGTGCATCGGCGCGCCGGTGCGCGCGTAGAGCGCCGAGCCGTTGCCGTCCGCGCGCCAGCCGTCCGCGATCGCGTGCGCGCGCCGGTCCATCCAGGTGACGACGCGCGAGAGCGGCTCGCCGGCCTCGTCGACGCACAGCACGCCGTGCATCGCGCTCGAAAATCCGATCGCGCGGACCTCCTGGCCGCGCAGCCGCACGTCGGCGAGAACGCGCTCCAGCACGCGCATCGTCGCGGTGTAGACCGCGTCGGCGTTCTGCTCGACGAAGTCCGGGTGCGGCGTCTCCAGGCCGTAGAACTCCGAGCCGGTGGCGATCTCGCGCCCGCCCGTCGTCGTCGCGAGCACCTTCACGGCGCTCGTTCCCAAGTCGATCCCGACGACGACGTCGGGCGCGTTCGGCACGAAGGTCCTTTGCTAGCCGCGGACTCCGGCGCCGTATCCGCCCGGTTCCGGGATCGGCTCGATCTTCCCCAGGATGAAGACGTACGCGATGATGCCGATCACCAGCACGACCGCGGCGGTGATGAACGCGTTCGCGAACGAGCTCGTTCCGGCGACGATGTAGCCGGTGACGATCGGTGCCGCGATCCCCATCGCGTTGTTGAAGAAGTTCATGATCCCGCCGATCGAGCCCACCCCGCCGCGCGGCGCGATAAGTCCCGGAATCGACCAGCCGATCGGGGCGGTGCACGCCAGCCCCGTGAGCGCGATCGTGATCCACACGATCGCCACGTTCGGGTTGGTCGTGTACGCGGCGCCGATGATCGTAAGCCCCATCAGCATCCCGATCACGATGATCGTCTTGCGCACGCGCGTCTGCTCGTAGCCGCGCTGCACGAGGTAGTCGACGAGCCAGCCGCCGACGATCAGGTCGGCGATCGCGGCGACGATCCACGGCACCATCGCGTAGGCGCCGGTCTTGAGCACGTCCATGTGGTACGTCTTGACGAGATAGCCGGGCAGCCACGTCAGCAGCAGATAGAACGAGTAGCCGTAGGCGGCGAAGCCGATCGTCAGCCCCCACACCTTGCGCTGCGTCAACAGATATCCGAGCGCCGCGCCGACGTTGCTCGCGGTGGTGAGCCCCTCGGGCTGCGCGCCGCCCTCGCGAATGTACTCGCGCTCGGCGTGCGTGAGCCGCTTGTCCTCGCTCGGGTTCCGGTAGAACGCGTAGAACGCGATGAAGAACAGAAAGCTCAGGATCGCGGTGACGACGAACGTCGCCCGCCAGCCGTAGTAGTACAGGATCACCGAGACGAACGGGACCCCGATCCCGGTCGCGAGCTTCGCGGCCGAGTCGAAGATCGCGGTCGCGAACCCGCGCTCTTTGATCGGAAACCAGTAGCCGATCGCCTTCGCGTTGATCGGGAACGTCGGCGTCTCGGCGATGCCGAGCAGCAGCCGCGTGCCGAAGAGCGTCGCGAAGCCGTTCGCGAGCGCGGTCAAGCCCGAGGCGATCGCCCACAGCAGCGCCGTCGCCCGGCCGATCACGACGACGCCGTAGCGGTCGAGGAAGACCCCGATCGGGATCTGCAGCAGCGTGTACGTCCACGCGAAGGCGCTGAGCAGGTACCCGAACTGCACGTCGTCGACCCCGAACTCGGTGCGCAGCGAGGGTCCGGCGACGGTGAGGTTCACGCGGTCGAAGTAGTTGATCAGGACGCCGATCCCGAGCAGGACGGCGATCCCCCAGCGCAGGTTGGTGACGCGTTCGGCGGGGGCGATGATGCTGCGTTGCACGGTGCGGTTCTCCCCGGACGTTTTCGAGCCGTATTCCCCATCGGAGCGGGCGCGCTAAGAAAGATCGCGGCCGACGACGAAAAGCGGCTTTGGAATGAAACGCACGCCGCCCTGGGTCTTCGTGGCCGCCGTCGGGGTACAGCTCGCGGCGCTTGGTCTGTGCCTGCTGGCGATGGAGTGGCATCTGCACGTCCACGACGAGGAGGAGGCGCCGGACGAGCCGCCCGCCCCCGCGCCTTCCGAGCCGGAACCCGAGGCGCGCCGGGAGGCGCTCTCGCCGGCCCCCGCCCCGGCCGGGAGCGAGATCGCGTTCGCGTACCGCCCGCCCGCGCCGCCGCGCGAGCCGGTGCCCGCGCCGGCCCACGAGCCCGCGCCGCCGCCGAACCGCGACTACGAGCCGGCCCCCGTGCCGGCGCCGCCGATGGCGGCGGACCGCGAGGAGCCGCAGCTGCGCCGCCCGATCGTCCGGGCCGTCGAGTCGTCGTCGGCGCCGCGGTTCGGGCCGCCGCCGGAGCGGGTCGCCGAGGAGGGCGACGCGCCGCGCTTCATCATGGAAGCCGCCGACGCGACGACGCAGATCGTGCGCGGCAGCGCCGGCGAGGGGAGCCTCGCCTTCGGTTTCTATCCTGACGGGAACATTCGGTTCGTGGACGTCGACGGCGGTCGCTACGCCGGCAAGGCCGAGAGCGCGCGGGCGCGGATGCGCGAGATCGACGGCATGCGCGCGTTCACGGTGCAGATCGGCGTCGGATCGGACCAGCGCTTGCAAGCGACGTTCACCGGCGGAACGCACGACGCCGAGACGATCGCCCTCGAGCCGCTGGTCGGCTGGAGCGTCGCGTGAACGTCCTCGACCGCCTCGACACCACGCTGCGCGTCGTCGGCGGTGCGCGCCTGGAGGGAAGCGTCGAGGTGCAGGGCGCCAAGAACGCCGCGCTCCCCATCATGGCGGCTGCGCTGCTCGCGCGCGGGAAGGTGACGCTGCGCCGCGTCCCGCGCATCACCGACGTCTCGGTGATGTGGTCGCTGCTCGAAGCGCTCGGCGCGCGGCTCTCGACGCAGGACCGCAACACGATCACGATCGACGCCGCCAACGTGAGCAAGGCGCGCGCGCCCTACACGCTGGTGCGCAAGCTCGCGGCGTCGTTCGATCTGTGCGGACCGCTGCTGGGGCGCTTCGGCCGGGCCGAGGTGCCGCTCCCCGGCGGCTGCGTGCTCGGCACGCGCGCGACCGACATGCACGAAGCGGCGTTCCGCGCGCTCGACGCCGACGTCGCCGTCGCACACGGCTACTTGATCGCGAGCGCGCGCAACGGGAAGCTGCACGGCGGCGAGATCGAGTTCCGCATGCCCTCGGTCGGCGCGACGAAGAACGCGATGCTGGCCGCGGTCACCGCCGAAGGCGACACGGTCATTCACAACGCGGCGATGGAGCCGGAGGTCGTCGACCTGGCGAACTTCCTGGTCGCGATGGGCGCGAAGATCGCCGGTGCCGGCGGCGACACGATCCGCGTGACCGGCGTGTCGGAGCTGCACGGCGTCGAGTACGAGATCATCCCCGACCGCATCGCGTGCGGCACGCTCTTGCTCGCCGGCGCGATCACCCGCGGTGACGTGACGGTGAAGAAGACGCGCCCCGACGACGTGCTCGCGCTGCAGCTCGCGCTCGGCGAGTGCGGCGTCAAGGTGACGAGCGGCGAGGACTGGATCCGTGTCCAAGCCGAGACGGTGAAAGGCGGCACCGACGTGGTGACCGCGCCGCATCCCGGGTTCCCGACCGATCTGCAGCCGCAGATGCTCTCGTTCCTGTGCACCGCGCCCGGCGTGAGCGTCGTCGAGGAGTCGATCTTCAACGCGCGCTTCTCGTACGTCAACGAGCTGGTCCGCATGGGCGCCGACGTGCGCGTCGCGATGGACAACAACACCGCGCTGGTCAAAGGCGTTCCGACCCTCTCGGGCGCGCCGGTCGAAGCCCCCGACATCCGCGCCGGCGCGGGCCTCGTGCTCGCCGGCCTCGCCGCCGCCGGCGAAACCGAGATCATCGGTCTGGAATACATCGACCGCGGCTACGAGCGCCTGGAAGAAACGCTCTCGGCCCTAGGCGGCCAAGTCCAGCGCGCCAGCGGCATCGTCCCCTTCAGCGAACCAACCGGCACCTTCGAGACGAGCGTCTACCCGAGCGTGTGACAGGCTCCCCAATAGTGATCGCCAGGCAGCGGGTCTCCTCGGTAATAGTCCGTTTGAGATGCGCCGTCTACCCGAGCGTACCCCGCCCAGCGACGGGCGCCGTCAAGCGATTTCGACCGGAGGCGCTTCGTCGCGCCCATCCTGACCCGCGCCGACGGCGGGTCCGATGCCGCGCGTGAAGAGCGGAATCCGGCTGATGTGCTGCTCCAGCGCCGCGATGAAGCGTTGCGGCAAGAGCTGTTGTTCATTGAGATGCGGCCACTCGGCCCGAATTCGGTCCACCATGTCGCGCGCGGAATTGAGGACGATGCCGCGCGGCACGCCGGCGCGGCGAGCGAACCGTTCTAGGCGGTCGTCCGAGATCTGGCTCCAATCTTTCGTTCGGGCGAGCGTCAAAGCCAGTTTGTCGTTCGGAACGTAGGCGATCGTTGAGACGTAGTCGTACGCGGGCGAGAGCTCCGGCGTGCGGCCATCCCGGTAGATCACGCTCCAGTTCTTCAAGTGCATGTCGGCATTGCCGATCGCAATTGAAAATACCAGCCGCCGGACGAATTCTGCCGCCTGCGCTTCGCCCATCGTCCTCCAGATGCCACCGAGCATATTGGCGTAGCTGACGTTCTCGTACTTTTGAGCGGGATACTGGTTGAAGACTTGCGCGAAGTCTTCGATGTGTATGCGCGTGTCTCCGTCGCGATCGAACCGTTTGATGTACATCGCCATGCCGAGGTCGCTCCGAACCTCAGGCGGCATATTTGCAATCTCCGCGGAGTTGACGAGGCCGATCTCGGGTACGTCGATGCCGACTCGTCGCGCGAAGGCAAGCATCGTGTATTCGTTCTCCGGAACGTTCGCGTAGGTAGCGGACGGCATTTTGACGATCCAGCGGCCGCCCTTGCCGTGCACGGGGATGGTCAGGCCGCCGTTCGCTTCGCGGATCGCGCTGAATTTGAGCTGCACGCCGGCTAGAGAGAACTTCAGCACTCGAGGGTCGTTCTCGACCTCGGGCGCCACGACGGCGTCGTCGTACGGCGGCGCAACGATACCGGCCGCATGCCGCGCGACCACTGCGCCGGGAAGATCCTCTCCAAGCAACCAGAGCAGAGGAAAGTCACGGGCGGGATTCACCTGAGCGCGCTCGGCCAGATACGTGCGAAGCTGTCCCTCAGGCAGAAGGTTTGCGAAGAACGGCGGAAGCCTCACCCGCGGCGGACGCGCGGGCGCGCTCAACTCTCCTTTGGCGTTGAGGAATCCGAGGCTGAGCATCGGGCGTTCGGCGTCCGCCAAGTACGCAGGATCGAAGACGAAGACGTTGTGATCGCTGCCGAGATTCGTTACCGAACCGGCTCGGTAATCGCCGACAAAGATGTCGAGAACGTGCTGCATTCAGTCCGGGTCGGCAACAAAGAGCGGCCGCTCTTCGGGGGGAAGGGCCCGGCCGGTCAACGCGTTTACCGTGTCGACGAGCTCGGTGGGCACGAGCATGACTTCAAGAGACAGCGCCCGCGCGATGTCTTGCAGCGTGCTGAACCGCGGATCGGACTTGCCTCGTTCGATCTTCGAATAGTTGTTCTGAAGCACGCCGCTCCGCTTGGCCACGTCGTGCTGGGTCATCCCCAGCCCTTGACGGCGGGATCGCAACGGCTTAGATACAGTAGTATCTATCACCCCCATAATATATCGAAAACGATATAGAATGTCCAGGCACGCCGTGGACGGTCCACGTCGCAGCCGAATGAGGGCAAGGTGGGGATGCTTGGCTGCTGCTCTTTTCTCTGCGGGCTCGCTTGCCGTGGCGTCAGCGCTACCTCTCGCGGGCGGCAATCATGGCAATCTCGACGCTGCAGCCGGGGCGGGCGAGCTTGCTCTCGACGCAGGCGCGGACCGGCGGGTTCTCTTTGTCGACCCAGGCGTCCCAGACCGAGTTCAGCTCGTCGAACGTTGCGATGTCGGCGAGCCAGATCTGCGCCGCGAGAATGTGCGACTTGTCGCTGCCGGCTTCGGCGAGGAGCGCTTCGAGCTGCGCCAGGATGTCGCGTGTTTGGCCGGCGACGCCGGCGGACGGATCGCTCGCGAGGTGGCCGTTGGTGTAGATCGTGTCGCCGTGGATGACGGCGCGGCTCATGCGCGGGCCGCGGTGCAGGCGCTCGATGGTCGTCGTCAATACGTTTCTCCGTTCGAAAGTTAGCGGGCGAAGTCCACGGCGGCGCTGTTGCCGCCGCTGACGAGAACGCACACGCGCTCGCCGCGCGCGGGCACGTATGCGCGCGAAAGGAGCGCGGCAAAGGCTGCGGCGCCGCCCGGCTCGGCGACGATCGTCAGCGCGCGCCACAGCGTTTCCTGCGCTGCGCGAATTGCCTCGTCGTCGACCAAGACGACGCGTTCGACGTAGCTCTGCGCGTACGGCAGCATCAGCTCGCCGACGCGGCGCGGCGCGAGCGAGTCGGCGGCGATGGTGTCGGTCGGCGCGTCGACGGGACGTCCCGCTTCGAGCGCGCGCGTGAGCGTCGGCGCGCCGTGCGGCTCGACGCCGACGACGCGCACGCGGCCCGCGTACCAGGCGGCGATTCCGCCGATCAAACCGCCGCCGCCGACCGCGACCAGCAGCGTGTCGATCTCCGGCAGCTGCTCCTCGAGCTCCGCGGCGAGCGTGCCGGTGCCGAGCAGCGTCTCGCGCGCGTCGAACGCGTGCACCGAGAGCGCGCCGGACGACGCGATCGTCGCTTCGCACGCGGCGAGCGCATCGGCGTAGCGGTCGCCGGCGATCTCGAGCCGCGCGCCGTACACGCGGATGCGGTCGAGCTTCGCCGGCGGCGAGATGCTCGGCACGAAGATGGTCGCCGGGACGCCCCGCTTCATCGCCGCGTACGCAACTGCGGCGCCGTGGTTGCCGCCCGACGCCGCGACGACGCCCGCCGGCGGAACCTCGCGCAGCATCAGGTTCGCGAACGCGCCGCGCGTCTTGAACGAGCCGGCGTGCTGCAGCAGCTCCAGTTTCGCCGACAGGCCGATGCTCGGGTCGAGACCGAGATCCGCTGGGTCGAGCGCAAGGACTGGCGTGCGGCGCACGTACGGCGAGATCAGCCGCGCCGTCTCGGTGATTGCCTGGCGGTCGCCCTTCGACGGGCTCAGGGTGACAGTGGGGCGGGTCGGGGCGTCGTGGTTCGTGGTCGGCATCGCGCTTGACATGATAGGAGGAAATTAGCAAAATGGCAATATGCCGATAGACCTGGCGCTGCGGGCGCTGGCCAACGAGCGCCGGCGCCAGATTCTCGCCTGGCTGAAGGACCCGCGCGAGCACTTTCCGCCGCAGGTCGACGGCGATCTGGTCGACGACGGCGTCTGCGGCGTGTTGATCGCCCGCAAGCTCGGGGTGAGCCAGCCAACGGTGAGCGAGCACCTCAAGGTTCTCTCGCACGCGGGTCTGCTGCGCGCCAAGCGGATCAAGCAGTGGACGTTCTACCGGCGCGAAGAAGCGCGGATCGCCGAGATCAAGCAAGCGATCTCGGAGACCGTCTGAGGATTTCCCTCGCGGGGCCCGAACGCAGGGGGGTCGTTTTCAAAGCGGCTTCGTCGCACGTGCGCCGCGGCCCACGCTGGGAGTCATCATCATCGATATCGGGATCGACCTCGGAACCGCCAACGTCCTCGTCTACGTCCGTGGCAAAGGCATCGTGTTGCGCGAACCGTCCGTCGTCGCCAAAGACGTGCGGACGAACAAGACGCTCGCCGTCGGCGAAGAAGCGCGGCTGATGCTCGGCAAGACGCCGAGCAACATCCAGGCGATCCGCCCGCTGCGCGACGGCGTCATCGCGGACTTCGAAGTGACCGAAGCGATGCTCGGCTACTTCATCAAGAAAGTCACGCGGCAACGCTCGTTCTGGAGCACGCTGTTCCGCCCCAAGCCCTCGGTGGTGATCTGCGTTCCGGCCGAGATCACGTCGGTCGAGGAACGCGCGGTGCGCGACGCGGCGAAGCTCGCCGGCGCCAAGTCGGTCGACATCATCGAGGAGCCCATGGCGGCCGCGATCGGCGCGGGGCTGCCGATCGACGGGCCGTCGGGAAACATGGTCGTCGACATCGGCGGGGGCACGACCGACGTGGCGGTGATCTCCCTCGGCGGGATCGTCGTCTCGCAGTCGATCCGCGTCGCCGGGAACAAGCTCGACGAAGCGATCATCCGCCACATCCGGCGCGTCTACAACCTGATGATCGGCGAGCGCACCGCGGAAGAGATCAAGATCAAGATCGGCTCGGCGTATCGCTTGGAGCAGGAGCTCGCCATGGAGATCCGCGGGCGCGACCTCATCAACGGGCTCCCCAAGACGGTGAAGATCACCTCCGAGGAAGTGCGCGAGGCGCTCTCCGAGCCGGTGCAGGCGATCGTCGAAGCCGTCAAGGCCGTGCTCGAGAAGACACCGCCCGAGCTGGCGGCCGACATCATCGACCGCGGCGTCATCCTGACCGGCGGCGGCGCGCTGCTGCGCGGTCTCGACACGCTGTTGGGTGAGGTCACAGGAATCCCCGTTATCGTGGCGGAGGACCCCATGTCGTGCGTCGCCATCGGGACCGGGCAGCGCGTCGGTTTCGCCGGCGCGATGAGCGGCTGAGCGGGCCCCGCCGAACCGCCGAGCCTGCCCCTTCGTTTCTAAGGAATAGGATGACGAGCGGTACGCCAAGGGCCCTAGTTTTCACGCTCGGCAGCGTGCCGCTGCTCGCGGCCGCGCTTGCGCTGCTGTGCACCGGGACGTCGGCGGCGGAGAACGCGACGGCCGACTTGAACACGCCCGCGTACCACATCGTGACCGACGCCGCGCACACGAACCTGAACACCGGCGACTTCGAGATGCCGCACAAGGTGCACCTCACGCGACCCGGCACGGACGCGGTCGCCGACAGCGCGCACGGCAACTCGAAGCTCGGGACCGCGTCGCTGATCGGCAACGTCGTCGTCCACGACAGCGGGAACGCGCCCGAAGCGGGCGCCCAAAACGGCTACAACGGCAGCGGTCCGGCGACGCTGCTCTGCGATCAGCTCGAGATCGACTCGAAGGCGAAGCTCTACACCGCGACCGGCCACGTGCACTTCAGCCAAGGAACGCGCAGCGGCACCGCCGACAAAGCAATCCTCAACCGCGCCAGCGGGATGTTGCACCTCGAAGGCAGCGTTCACCTCAGCGACAACGGCTCGACGCTGAGCGGCGACTCGGTCGACTACAATCTCAACACGAAGGACGCCGAGGTCCACGGCAACCCGGCGGTGATGTCGCAGCCGGCGAACCAGCCCGCGCAGCCGGCGAAGTCGCAGCCGCCGAAAACTTCGCCGAACCCGAAGTCACCGCCGCCGAAGACGAAGCCGAAACCGGCGCCGACGCGAAAGCCGTAGCGCCGATGCGAACGCGCGCGCGCACCGCGCTCGCCGGAGTCTCGCTCGCGCTGAGCGTGGGCTTCTGCGCCGCCGCTCCGTCCCCGTCGCCCTCGCCGGCGGCGTCGCCGTCAGCGTCACCGCCGCCGGCGCCGAGCACAGTGAGCCCCGCGCCGAAAAACGCTGCGATCCCCGCGCCGAAAACCACATCGACGTCCGCACCGAAGAGCACCCCGAGCCCCGTGCCGAAAGCAGGCGCGAAAGCTCCGGCGAAAACCGGTGCAGCATCGTCGCTCGAGACGCCGTACTACCGCGTCGAGACGGACGAGATCTCGTACAAGGGCGGCAACGGCGACTTCACCATGCCGCACAAGGTGACGTTCTCGCGGCCCGGGAGCGATGCTACCGCGGAGCGCGCGGACGGCAACCAAAAACGCGGCACCATCTCGCTGTACGGCAGCGTCGTCGTGCACGACAACGGCAACGCGCCCGAAGCCGGCGCAGAGAGCGACGAATACGCCAAGGGCGGCCCCGCGACGCTGACGTGCGACCAGCTCGACGTCGACTCGAAGGCGAAGATCTACACCGCGATCGGACACGTCCACTTCGAGCAAGGCTCGCGCAAAGCCGACGCGGAGCGCGGCGTGATGAACCGCAGCACCGGGATGTTGCGGCTCGAAGGCAACGTGAAGACCGTCGACGGCGAGTCCTCGCTCACGGCCGCGAACATGGACTACAACACCAACACGAAGCACGTCGAAGCGAACGGCAAGCCGATCGTGATCAAACAGCCCGTCCCTACGCCCGAGCCCGGCTCCGCCTCTCCGACCCCGAAACCCAAGAAGCGCCGGCTCCCGTTTTAACGGCGCTCCGCCCCCGGCTCGGGTGCGAAGCACCCCGGCGCGAAGCGCCGACGAACTTCGTTCGCGGGTTCCGGAACGGAACCCAGGCCCCCCACGCATAAATGCGTGGGGCCCCCAATCCGACCTCGCAACGACATGACGAACACTGCACCATCCCACTGCGCTCGGTCCATCCACACTCTCTCGTGATCGGACTTTTTGACGACGCGGAAGGCGGCGGTGGGCGCAAGGTTCGCGAGCCGCTGGCGGCGCGGATGCGGCCGCGGACGCTCGACGAGTTCGTCGGCCAGGAGGCGATCGTCGGGCCGGGGCGCGCGCTGCGGCGCGCGATCGAGTCGGATCAGGTTCCTTCGATGATCTTGTGGGGACCGCCCGGCACGGGGAAGACGACGCTGGCGCGGATCGTCGCGCAGCAGACCGGCGCGCACTTCGCCGCGCTCTCGGCGGTGAGCGCCGGCGTCGCGGACCTGCGCCGCGTCGTCGCCGACGCGCAGAAGCTGCGCGCCGCCGGGCGCCGCACCGTGCTCTTCATCGACGAGATCCACCGCTTCAACAAGGCACAGCAGGACGCGGTGCTGCCGTACGTCGAGGACGGCACCGTCACGCTCATCGGCGCCACCACGGAGAACCCCTCGTTCGAGGTCAACTCCGCGCTGCTCTCGCGCTCGCGCGTCTTCGTGCTGAAATCGCTCGCTGACGAGGACGTGCGCGCGCTGGTCGAACGCGCGCTGCACGACCCCGAGCGCGGGCTCGGCAACGCGAGCGTCAAGCTGACGCCCGACGCGCTCGACGCGCTGGTGAACCTCGCCAACGGCGACGCACGGGCGGCGCTCTCGACGCTCGAGTTCGCCGCCTCGGCCGCGCCGAAAGACGAGGGCGGCGCGCGCGTCGTCGACGAGCGGACGATCGCCGACGCGCTGCAGCGCCGCGCGACCGGCTACGACAAGTCGGGCGACGCGCACTACGACACGATCAGCGCCTTCATCAAGACCATCCGCGGCAGCGATCCCGACGCGGCGGTCTACTGGCTGGCCCGGATGATCGACGCCGGCGAAGACCCGCTGTTCATCGCGCGCCGGCTGGTGATCCTCGCCAGCGAGGACGTCGGCTTGGCCGACCCGCACGCGCTTCCGCTCGCGATGGCGGCGCAGCAGGCGGTGCATTTCGTCGGGATGCCCGAAGGCTTCTACCCGCTCGCGCACGCCGTGCTCTATCTCGCCACCGCGCCGAAGTCGAACAGCGTCGGCCGTGCGTACTCCGCGGCGCTCGAAGACGTGCAGTCGACGCGCAACGACCCGGTCCCGCTCCATCTGCGCAACGCGCCGACCAAGCTGATGCGCAACCTCGGTTACGGCGAAGGCTACCGCTACGCGCACACCGACTACGCCGACATGGAAGCCGAAGGCGATCTCCCGCCTGCCGTCGCGCTGCAGTCGAATCTTCCCGAAGCGCTGGGCGAGCGCACCTACTTCGAGCCCGGCAAACAGGGCGACGAAGCGCGGCTGCGCGCCTGGATCGACGAGCGCCGCCGCAGCGCCCTCGGCGCCCCCGACGACCTCTTCGGCGACGAATGACTATGCGCAAACAAATCACTATGCGCATTCGTAACGACGAAGCGAGTTAGGTATGGACGCCGCCGTCCGACTCCGCTAGCATCCCCGGGCAATCTTTCACGCGCGCGGCTAGCCGAGCGGCGGCAACGGCGTGAAGAGACGAGAGGAGGTGAAATATGGTAAATCCACAGCGCAGCGGCGACGAGGCGCCGAACCCGGATTCGGAGGATTGGCTGGTACGCTTTATCCGAGAGCACATCGCAAGAGGTAATCGGCCCGACCACGCGCGGGCGCAGGAATTGGCACGCCAGTTGAATGAGCTGGCTGCCGCTCACGAGCCGCTGGGGCTCAACGACGACCAAATCCGGCGGTTTGCCGCTGAACTCTGCGCGGGCCGCACCGGTGACGACATCCTTGCCGAAGCAGCCGCGGAGAGAGAGCCATGAAGGTCGTTCTCGATGCGAGCGTGCTGGTCGCTGCGGCGATCGCCTGGTACGAGAAACGCCCCGCGGAATCGCGGTGGCTGATCGAGGTGGCATTGATCGGACAGCGACGGTATGAGAACGTCACTTCCGAACCGCTCATATTCGAGCTGCGGTCTGCGTTGGAACGCAACCCGCGGGTGGGCGAAGCTTTCGCGGAGCGCTTCGTCCGCGCAGTAGGCTCGAAATCGACATTCATACCGATCTACAATGTCCCGATGGGTGCGCGTGATCCGCGGGACGACAAGGTGATCGAGACCGCGATGAACGCGAACGTGGACGCCATCGTTACCGAAGACCGCGATCTGCACGACGTTACTGCGCAACGCGCGATCGCGAAGACCGGGATCGGTATCCGCGATCGGCCGATTCAAGTCTGGAACGCCCGCACGCTGGTCGCTGCGCTGAGCGGCCGGCCACGGTTCAGCCCGCTGGTTCTGCCCGCAACGGTTGCCGCGTGAGACGGGCTCTTGGGGCCGGATGGCGCGCGTCTACCTCGATCACGCGGCGACGACGCCGGTGCGGCCGGAGGCCGTCGCCGCGATGGTCCCGCTGCTCGGCGGAGGCTATAACCCCAGCTCCTTGCATGCCGAAGGGCGCGCGGCGCGCGCCGCGCTCGACGAGGCGCGCGAGACGGTCGCTCGCGTCATCGGCGCGAGCCCGCGCGAGATCGTCTTCACCGGCAGCGGCTCGGAGGCCGACGTCCTCGCCGTCGTCGGCACGGCCCGGGCGCAGGCCGGCCGCGGCCGGCACGTCGTCACGACCGTTGCCGAGCACCATGCCGTGCTGCACGCCGTCGAAGTCCTCGAGCGGGAAGGCTGGAGCGTCACGCGGCTGGCCGTCGACCGGCGCGGGTTGGTCGATCCCGAGGCGTTCGCCTCCGCGCTGACGCCCGAGACCACGCTCGCCACCGTCATGCTGGCGAACAACGAGCTGGGCGTCGTCCAGCCGGTCGCGGAGCTCGCTCGCATCGCGCGCTCGCGCGGCGTCCTCTTTCACACCGACGCGATCCAGGCGGCGGGCTGGCTCCCGCTGGACGTGAGGGCCCTCGGCGTCGACCTGCTCTCCCTCTCCGGGCACAAGTTCCACGGCCCAAAGGGCGTCGGGGCACTGTACGTCCGCCACCGCACGCCGCTTGAGCCGCTGATCGTCGGCGGCGGCCAGGAGCAGGGCCTGCGGGCCGGTACCGAAGACGTCGCCGGAATCGCCGGCTTCGCCACCGCGCTGGCCCTCGCCGACGCCGAGCGCGCCGAGACCGCGCCCCGCGTCGCGGCGCTGCGCGACCGGCTGGAGGCCGGGATCCTGGCCGCGATCCCCGACGTCGTCGTGAACGGCGCGGGCGCTCCGCGGCTCCCCGGAATCCTCAGCGTCGCGTTCGCCGGGGCGCCGTCGGACGCGCTGCTGATCCGGCTCGACCTAGAGGGGATCGCCGCCTCGGCCGGGAGCGCGTGCGCCGCCGGCTCGCTCGAGCCCAGCCATGTTGCCGCGGCGATCGGGCTCGACGAGCGCCGCCGGCGGAGCGTCGTCCGCTTCTCGCTGGGCCGCGGGACCACCGAGCGCGAGATCGACGAGGTCGTTGGCCGCCTGCCGGCGCTGGTCGCCGCGGTGCGCGCGCCGCTCTCCGTCTAGCATCCGTGCTCTCCGTGTAGTGCAAGATAATTGTGGGAAAGGGCCGACCGTGGCTCTAGCGAGCACACGGAGGATCGGTTCTTGAGCTCGGGTTTCGACTGGGCGATCGTTAGGGATATCGGCGTCGGGGTCGGCATTTTGCTTTTCGGCATCGGTGTCTTTATCGTGTCGTCCGCGTTGGCGAGGCTGTTCGCGCGGCTGAACGGGACGCTCGACGAGGTGGACCGCCAGCTCGCCGCGCTCTCGACCGCGGTCGTTCCGGCGCTCGGGC
>Ga0213878_10000131_pt1 | contig 35833 bp, 31 predicted proteins | sample VelepicoBEBS_R02_FD_161053 | JGI IMG/M metagenome (GOLD analysis project Ga0213878, IMG submission 161053) | Vellozia epidendroides bulk soil microbial communities from rupestrian grasslands, the National Park of Serra do Cipo, Brazil - BS_R02 | ecosystem: Environmental > Terrestrial > Soil >... | reverse complement strand
AGCACCGCGCCCTGCAACTCGTCCAAGACATCAAGTTGTAGACAGCAGCCGCACCCCCGATTCCCGCCAAGTGCTTGAATCAACAGGGAAACTCGGCCGGAGGCTCGAGGAATTTCAGCCTAGCGCGGCAATCACCTGCGCCTCGACGTCGGCGGCGCCGATGTCCGCCAGCTGCGCGGCCCGCAGCATGTGCACATGCTCGGGGTCATGCTCCAGCGGCGGTCGCGGTCCCAGCACGACGAAGGCCGGCCGACCCACTCCGGCGGCGAACTGGATGGCGCCGGTGTCGTTGCCTATGCAGGATTGCGCCAGCGACAGCGCGGCCACGCTGTCAGCCACCGTGCCGTCGGTCATCGTCGCCACCTGCGCGCGCAGCGCCGGCGCCACGCGCGCCTGGATGTCCCGCGCCAGCTGGGCCTCGGCGGGGCCGCCCAGCAGCAGCACGCCGTGGCCACGCGCAGCCAGGCGCCCGGCCAGCTCGACGAAGTTGCCCTCGCCCCACTGTTTGTAGGGCTCGGAGGCGCCTATGGCCAGCACATGCAGCGGCCGCGGCATCGCGGCCAGGCGCTCGCGCATGCGGTCCAGCGCGTCAGGTCGCACGCTGATGCGCGGCACGATGGGCGCCGTGCAGAAGCCCTGGGCGATGGAGAAGGCAGTGGCATCCTTGTAGCCGGCCACGGCCGGGCCACGGTAGCGCCGGATCCATGCCGACCGGGTCAGCAGCAGGCGCTGCAGCCAGGTCTCGCCGAAGCCGAGGATGGTGCGTATGCCGGCCCGCCAGCAGACCAGGATGGCGCGGCCCGGGTGGTCGGAGAAGAGCACCATGCGGTCGAAGCCCTTGGGCGCCAGCTCGGCGCCGAAACGCCACAACCCGTCCAGGCCGCTGTGCCGGCCGCGCCGGCGCTCGCTCTTGCGCGGGCGGCGGTCGAAGTCGATGACCTCGCGCACCCAGGGCTCGTGGCCGATCAGCTCGCGCGCCATCGTCGTGGGCGCCGCGATGACGCTGACCTGCCCGTCGCGGCTCTGCTCGGCGACGCAGCGGAAGTACTGCGCATGCCAGACCAGATCGCCCATGCCGTTGAGCTGCAGCTGCACGGCCGTCAGCGGCCGGGTGTCTTCACCGCTCATGCGCCCTGCCCCAATGCGATGCGGGCGACGTCATCCGGCCGGATGTCGGCGAGGCGGCGCGCGGTCAGCAGGTGCAGCGTCTGCGGGTCATGGGCCAGCAGCGGGCGCGGCCCCAGCATGACCCAGGTCGGCGTGCCGACGGCGGCGGCGATCTGCACGCCGCCGGTGTCGTTGCCAAGGCAGGTGCGCATCAGCGACATGGCGGCCACCGTCTCGGCCACCGTGCCGTCGGTGACGGCCAGCAGGCGCATGCGCAGCGCCGGGTCGACACGCTGCAGGATGGCCTGCGCCATCTCGCGCTCCGCCGGGCCGGCGATCAGCACCACGCCATGGCCGGCGCGTGCGATCTCGGCAGCCAGCGCCGCGAAGCTGTCCAGGCCCCATTGCTTGTACGGCTCCGACGAGCCTATGCACAGCGCGTGCATGGGCCGGGGCAGGCCCTGCAGCCGCGCCTGCACTCGCTCCAGCGCCTCGGGGCGCACGACGAGACTGGGCACGATGGGCGCATCGCACCAGCCATGCGCCACGGCGAACCGCGTCGCGTCCTCGTAGGTGCCCACGGCCGGGCCGCTGTAGCGCTTGATCCACGGCCCGTGCGACAGCAGCCGGCGCTGCAGCCAGGTCGTGCCATAGCCCAGGCGCTCGGGAATCTTGGCTGCCAGCGCGACCAATGAGCGGTTGGTGTGGTTCGTGAACAGCACGATGCGGTCGAACTGCTTCTCGCGCAGTTCCAGGCCCATGCGGAGCATGCCCAGCACGCCCCGGTGGCGGCCCTGGCGGCCTTCGTGGCGGCGTGGGTGGCGGTCGAAGTCGATGATCTCGCCCACCCAGGGCTCGTGGCCCACCAGCTGGGACGCGAAGACGGTCGGCGACGCGATCAGCGATGCCTGCCCACCCTGGCTGGTCTCTGCGACGCGGCGGAAATAGGGCACATGCCAGACCAGATCCCCCATGCCGACCCACTGCAGCAGCACCGCGGTGCGCGGGCGGGTGTCGGTGGCGTGCAGCAAAGTCTGGGGCATCGGGAATGGGGCCGGAGGCGCGGCATTCTATGGTGGGGCCGCCCCATGGCCGGCCGCGCACGGGTGGCGCCCGAACAGCGACGACAATCGCGCCCCATGTCTCCCGACAACGTCTCTCCTGCCCGACGCCTCGGCCAGTTCGTCTATCCACACCGCTGGGGCGCCGCGCTGACGGTGCTGGCCTACATCGGCCTGGCCGCCACCGAGCCCGCCATCCCCAAGCTCATCAAGTATGCGTTTGGCGAGGGCTTCGCGAAGAACGCCTTCTCGCTGTGGATGGTGCCGGTGGTGCTGATCGGGCTGTACTTCATCCGCGGCCTGTTCGGCTTTGCGGGCCAGTACCTCTTCAACTGGACGGTCACGCGCTGCGTGATGGACTTCCGCGCCGCGCTGGTCAATGCGCTGCTGCGGCTGGACGCCCAGGTCTACACGCGCATGCAGCCCGGCACCGCGGTCAGCAAGGTCGTCAACGACCCGCAACAGATCCTGCAGCTCGTCGGCGAGGTCGGCATCAACGTGCTGCGCGACGGCCTGCCCGCCCTCGCGATGCTGATCTACCTGTTCTACGTGAACTGGCAGCTGACGCTGCTGAGCCTCGTCATCACGCCGCTGATGGCCTTCGTCATGAAGAAGGTCAACCAGCGCGTGCGGCTGATGGCCTCGCGCTCCTACGACACCCAGCTGGCGCTGGTGAACCGCGTGGACGACATCACGCGCGCCTGGCGCGTGGTGCGGCAGTTCGGCGCAGCGCCTCACGAGCTGGAGCGTTTCACTGCCCTGTCGCAGGAGGTACGCCGCGCCAACCTGAAGACGGTGACGGCCGGCGCGCTGTCGCAGCCTCTGTCGCAGCTGGTCGCTGCCGTGGGGCTGTCGGCCATCATCTGCATCGCGCTCTGGCAGGCCCGCCATACCGGCACCGGCGTGGGCGACTTCGCCGAGTTCGTCGCCGCGCTGCTGCTGCTGACCTCGCGGCTGCGCCACCTCTCCGACCTCGCCGCGCCGGTCACGCGGGCGCTGATCACGGCGCGCGGCTGCTTCGAGCTGATGGACGCCCCCAAGGAGGTGGACCGCGGCACGCGCCAGCTGGAAGGCCCGGCGCGCGGCGAGATCCGGCTGGACGACGTGCGGCTGACCTATCCCGGCGCTGCCCACCCGGCGCTGGACGGCCTGAACCTGCTCTTCCCGGCCGGCAAGACCTCGGCGCTGGTCGGCGCCTCAGGCGCCGGCAAGAGTTCCATCATCCACCTGCTGCTGGGCTTCGGCCTGCCCGACGGAGGGCGAGTCCTGCTGGACGGCACCGACATCGAGGCACTGAGCCGTGCATCGCTGCGCCGCCAGTTCGCGGTCGTGTCGCAGGACATCGTGCTGTTCGACGACTCCGTCGCCGCCAACATCGCCTATGCCCAGCCGCGCGACGAGGCCAAGCTGGAGCAGGTGCTGCGCGCCGCCCACCTGTGGGACTTCGTGCAGACGCTGCCCGAGGGCTTGGAGACGGCCGTGGGCGCCAATGGCAGCAAGCTGTCCGGCGGCCAGCGCCAGCGCCTGGCCATCGCCCGGGCCCTCTACAAGGACGCGCCGATCTGGATCTTCGACGAGGCCACTTCGGCGCTGGACACCGAGAGCGAGCGCGCCGTGCAGCAGGCGCTGGCGGCCTGGTCAGGCCGCAAGACGCTGATCGTCATCGCCCACCGCCTGTCCACCATCCGCGACGCCGACGCCATCCATGTGCTGGGCGGCGGTCGGCTGGTCGAGACCGGCACCCATGCCGAGCTGATCGCACGCGACGGCGCCTACGCGGCCATGGTCCGGGCCCAGGCCGGCGAGGCCTGAAGGCGAGGCGGCGGGCGCCGCTGCACGGCGCTCACCCGCCCCGCCCACGCTCGCCGCGCTGACGCAGGCCGAGGTCGACGCGAACCAGGCGACCCACGCCCACCTGGAGCCTCTGCCCTTGCCGGCCTCAGCGCCCGCTGGCCGCAAGGCCGTTCTCAGCCGCTGGCCGCGAAGCCGGCTGAACGGCTGCGGCGCAGCAGCGCCGGGTCGATCTGCGGCGTGCGGGCCGGCCAGCCGAAGAAGCGCTGCACCTCGGCCCGCTTGGCCAGCGTATCGCTCATGCCGAGGTTGATCAGCTCGTTGATGAAGCTGGGCTCGAACAGCAGATAGCTGATCAGTGCCGAGCCGCTCGTCTTCTGGCCCTTGCCGGACACGCCGATGGCCCGCAGCATGGCCCGCACCGAATGCGGCAGGCTGGCCTGGTGCTCGCCGGCCAGGTCGTCCAGGCGGCGGCTGGGCGCGATGACCAGCAGCTCGATGGGACGCAGCGCCGTCGCCGTGCGCGCCTCCTGCGGCAGCAGGGCCAGCGTGCGGTTGATGCGGCGCAGCCGCTCGACGTCGACGGCCAGCGCGTCCAGGAAGATGTTGGACAGCGCATGGCCGGCGATCTGGGCCATGCTGGGGTGGTTGTCCGTCGCCCCGAGGCGGCGGCCTTCCGGCTCCTTCATGCGGCCGGCACCGATGACGAGGATGCGCTCGGCGCCCAGGTGCACGGCCGGCGAGATCGGCGCGCTCTGGCGCATCGAGCCGTCGCCGAACCACTCGGGCATGCCCTCCAGGTCCAGCAACTCGGCCGGGAAGATGAAAGGGATGGCCGACGAGGCCATCAGGTGGGCCAGCGTCAGCGGTGTCTGCACCGCCATGCGCTGCTCACGCAGCCAGGGCACCACATGATGGTGGGTCTGGAAGAAGGTGACATGCTGGCCCGAGGTGTAGCTGGAACCGGTCAGCGCCAGCGCGCGCAGGTGGCCACCGGCGAGCATGGCCTCGACACGGTTCATGTCCAGGTACTTGCCCAGCAGGGACCGCAGCGGCGAGTTGTCCAGCAGGCTCTTGGGGTGGCTGCGACGCCAGCGCGCAATCGCCCAGCCCAGGCTCAGCATGCTGAGCCAGCGCGCGCCGCTCTTCACGGCCTCGAAGGCGTCCGCGCGGTAGATGCTCTCCACGTGCAAGCCCTGCCAGAGGTGCAGAAGGCCGTCGACGGCGCCGTCGAAGTCATCGGCATGGCAGGCCAGCGTCGCCGCGTTGATGGCGCCGGCCGAGGTGCCGCTGATGACGGGGAAGGGATTGCCCGTCGCGCCGGCGTCGCGGCGCAGTTGGGCGATCGCGGCCAGCACGCCCGCCTGGTAGGCCGCACGCGCGCCGCCGCCGGTCAGGATCAGGCCCGTGACCGGCTGCGGGCGGACGAGCCCCTGCAACTGGAGTCGGGGCTGGGGCGCAGCTTGCGGCATCGGCGAAATCATCGCCGATACCGGGCCTCAGCCGGCCTCGTAAATGACCTCGGCCGCCTCACCCAGCCTCGCCAGCGCCTCGTCGGCCGGCCAGAAGCGGCTGGCCTCGCCCAGCTCCATCAGCCAACGCGCGCCGACCCGCTCGCCCTCGGGCTCGGCCCGCAGGGCCACGCGTACCGGCAGCCCCAGCTTGCGCGTGCCGCCCTCCTCGGTCTCGACGTCGCGCGGCGGGAAGCGATCGGCGATCTCCTTGAGCAGTCCCGCCGCGCCGGCGTTGCCCAGCAGCAGATGCCGGCCGAAGCGCGCCCGGGCGGCCGCCAGGCTCCACACCGCCTGCACGTTCATGCGCAGGCCGCCGGAGAAGCGGTCGTTCTGCACCTTGCCCTGGGCGATGATGAGTTCGTCCTCGGCCAGCAACTCCTTGTTGGCGTTCAGCAACTCCTCGTTGGCAACGGCCTCGATGGCGTCGCTCTTGTCGTCGAGCTTGAAGATGGCGACGCGCCCGCGCTGGCCGTTGATGACGCGCATGCCGCTGACGATGCCGGCCACCAGCGTCGGCTCGCGGCTGTCCGCCAGGTCGGCGATCTGGCGCTTGACGATGCGGCGCACCTCGGCGCCGCTCTGGTCGAACAGGTGGCCCGACAGGTAGAAGCCGATTGCCGTCTTCTCCAGCGACAGCCGCTCCTTGATGCTCCAGGGCTCGGCGTGCACGAGGTCGGGCTCGGCGGTGGACGAGCCATGCGTGTCGCCGAAGTCGAACAGCCCGCCCTGGTCGGCGTTGGCCTCGGTCGTCTCCGCATGCGTGTAGCCGCGAGCCACGCTGGCCAGCAGCTTGCTGCGCTCGGGGTTGATGCTGTCGAAGGCGCCGGCCTTGATGAGCGCCTCCACCACGCGCTTGTTGACCGACTTGCGGTCCACGCGCAGGCAGAAGTCGTAGAAGCTCAGGAAGGGCCCGCCGGCCTCGCGCGCCGCCAGGATGGCCTCGATGGCGCCCCGGCCCGTGCCCTTGATGGCGCCCAGGCCGTAGTTCACGAGCCGGCTCGTCAGCGGCTCGAAGCGGTACTGGCCCTTGTTCACGCAGGGCGCCTGGAACTCGATGCCGAAGATCTTGGCGTCGTTGAGCAACACCTTGAGCTTGTCGGTGTCGTCCATTTCTATGGTCATGTTCGCGGCATAGAACTCGGCCGTGTAATGCGCCTTCAGCCAGGCCGTGTGGTACGACAGCAAGGCGTAGGCCGCGGCGTGCGACTTGTTGAAGCCGTAGCCCGCGAACTTCTCCATCAGGTCGAAGACCTCGTCGGCCTTGGCCTGGTCTATGCCCTTCTCCGCGGCCCCCTTGCGGAAGATCTCGCGGTGCATGGCCATCTCCTCGGCCTTCTTCTTGCCCATGGCGCGGCGCAGCATGTCGGCGCCACCCAGGCTGTAGCCGCCCAGCACCTGGGCCGCCTGCATCACCTGCTCCTGGTAGACGAAGACGCCGTAGGTCTCCTCCAGCACCTGGCCCAGCAACGGATGCGGGTACTCGATGGTCTCCTTGCCGTGCTTGCGCGCGACGAAGGACGGGATCAGGTCCATGGGCCCCGGGCGGTACAGCGACACCAGGGCGATCAGATCCTCGAAGCGCGACGGCTTGGCGTCCTTCAGCAGTCGCTGCATGCCGGGCGATTCAAACTGGAACACGCTCTCCGAATAGCCGTCGCCGAAGAGCTTGAAGACCTTGCGGTCGTCCAGCGGCACATTGGCCCAGTCGAAGCCCTTGCGGTCGGCGTGGCGGGCGACGATGAAGTCCTTGGCCAGCTCCAGGATGGTCAGCGTGGCCAGCCCCAGGAAGTCGAACTTCACCAGGCCGATGGCCTCCACGTCGTCCTTGTCGAACTGGCTCACCGCGGACGTCGAGCCAGGCTGTTGATACTGCGGACAGAAGTCGGTGATCTTGCCGGGCGCGATCAGCACGCCGCCGGCGTGCATGCCGATGGAGCGCACCGTGCCCTCCACGCGCGCGGCCATCTCCAGCAGGCCGGCCACCTCCTCGTCGGATTTCTCGCGCTCCTCGATCTCCGGCGACTCGTGGCGGGCGTAGACCATCTTGGCCTTGTCCGGATCGAAGTTGGGCGGCAGCTTGGCCAGCGTCACTGTCTTGCCGGGCGGGGCAGGCACCAGCTTGGCGATGGAGTCCACATGGCCGAAACCCATGCCCAGCACGCGGCCGATGTCGCGCAGCGCGCCCTTGGCAGCCATGGTGCCGAAGGTCGCGATCTGGCTGACCGCCGGCCGGCCGTACTTGTCCTTCACGTACTCGATGACGCGGTCGCGGTTGCCCTGGCAGAAGTCGATGTCGAAGTCGGGCATGGACACCCGCTCGGGGTTCAGGAAGCGCTCGAACAGCAGGTTGTAGCGCAGCGGGTCCAGGTCCGTGATCAGCAGCGCGTAGGCCACCAGCGAACCGGCGCCCGAGCCCCGGCCCGGGCCCACCGGGCAGCCGTTCTCCTTGGCCCAGCGGATGAAGTCCGACACGATGAGGAAGTAGCCCGGGAAGCCCATCTTGATGATGGTGTCCAGCTCGAAGTCCAGCCGCTCCACATAGCGCGGGCGCTCCTTCTCGCGCTCGGCTTCGTTGGGAAACAGGTGCTCCAGCCGCCCGGCCAGGCCTTCGTGGCTCAGCTCGCGGAAGTAGCGGTCCATCGGCATGGGCGTGCCGTCTTCCAGCAGCGGCGTCGGGAAGTTGGGCAGTTGCGGCTTGCCCAGCACCAGCGTCAGCGAGCAGCGCCGCGCGATCTCGACGGTGTTCCGGATCGCACTCGGCACGTCGTTGAACAGCTCGCGCATCTGCGCCTGGGTCTTGAAGTGCTGGCTGGGCAGGAAGCGCTTGATGCGCTTGGGGTTGGCGAGCGTCTCGCCCTCGGCCACGCAGACGCGCGCCTCATGGGCCTCGAAGTCGTCCTCGCCGAGGAACTGGATGGGGTGGGTCGCGACGACGGGCAGGCCCAGCTCGGCCGCCAGCGGCACGCTGGCCTGCACCAGCGCCTCCTGGCCGGGGAGCCCGGCGCGCTGCAGCTCGATGTAGAAGCGGTTGGGGAACAGCGCCGCCAGCTTCTGCGCCCACTCCCTGGCGCGCACCTTGTCGCCCTGCAGCAGCGCCTGGCCCAGGCCGCCATGCTGGGCGCCGGACAGGCAGATCAGCCCGCCGCCCAGCTCCTGCAGCCAGTCCCAGGTCACGCAGGCCTGGTTGCGCTGCACGTTCTGTATCCAGGCGCGCGACAGCAGCTCGCTGAGGTTCAGATAGCCCTGGCGGTCCTGCACCAGCAGCAGCAGACGCGTGGGCGGCTTGTCGCTCGCGTCACTCTCCAGCCAGCAGTCCGCGCCGAGGATGGGCTGCACGCCCTTCTTGCGCGCGGCCGAGTAGAACTTGATGCCGCCGAACAGGTTGGCCAGGTCCGTGATCGCCGCCGCCACCTGCCCGTCCTTGGCGGCCGCATCGGCGGCGTCATCGGTGCGTAGCGTGCCGTCCACCACCGAGAACTCGGTGTGCATGCGCAGGTGGACGAAGGGCAGATCTTGAACAGCGGTCTCGGGCATCGCGGCATTGTAGGAATGCCGCCACCTAAACCCGCGCTAGCCGAAGGCGATGGACGCCAGCACGACCTGGTTGCCGCCGCGGCGCTGGGCCTCGTGCACGGCGGCCTCGCTGGCCAGCATCAGCTCGTCCTGGCGTGAGGCCGTGTGCGGGAAGCTGGACACCCCCATGGAGATCGACAGGCCCAGGTCCTGGCCGTTGAGCACGACGATCTGGGCCGCGCATTGCCGGCGCAACTGCTCCATGCGCGCATGGGCCGTCGCCAGGCCCACTCCCGACAGCAGCACGGCAAAGCGCTGGGCGCCGATGCGGCAGGCCGAGTCCATGGCCCGCGTGTTGGCGCGCAGCATGCGGCCTATGCCTTCGAGCAGGCGCTGCTGTGCGTCCTCGCCCAGGTCTGCGACGACGGGCGACGCATCCAGCGCGATGACGACCAGGGCAAACTCGCGATGCTCGCGCGAGGACAGGTCGATCTCGCGCAGCAGTTGGTCGTCGAACTGCGCACGCATGTACAGGCCCGAAACCTCATCGCGGCCCGAACCCTGCTGCAGCTCGCGGCGGATCTGCTCGATGGCGCTCTGCTGCTGCTCGATCTGGGCCAACGCGCGCTGCAGATGCGCCTCGCGGTGGCGCTCCTCGGTGCGCTCATGCCAGACGGCAAGCAGGAAGTCGGCCCCCAGGGCCAGCCGCGTGACGCTGAACTCGCGCCGGCGGCCGTTGATCTCCAGCTTGTGCTCGCTGACGACGGGGAAGCGCTGGGCCATGACGGTCTGTTCGACGCGGCGCAGCGCCGTCGTCTCGTCGGGCTTGAGCAGTTCGGCATCGGCATGGCCGACGATGGCCTCGCACTCGAACATCTGGGCCAGGCCGGCGCTCGCAAACACGTAGCGCCCGGTGGCCACGGCCTTGATGGCGGCCTGGCTGCCCAGCGGCTCGATCAACGCCACCAGACCGGCCAACGCCTCGCTGCCGAGCTCGGCATGTCCAGCCAGCCAATGCGCCAGGCTGCCGGGTTGCGGCTCCATCGCTGTCTGGTCGGCAGTCATGTCCATGGAATCGTTTTTGATGCGATCGTGCACTCGCGGCCCAAACCGCGACGCGCCCTGGGTGTCAAGGGAATGTAGTAGGGCAAAAGAGACGCCAGCAAGGCCGGACCACCCCACGAATCGGGACTCCCCCCTAGAAGCCCACTTCAATGCCCGGCTCGAATCCTACCGAGTTTCGGGGCACCCACCCACGACAATGCCGCCCATTCACGGGAGGCGTATGCAGGGATTCGATGCGGTGGTGGTGGGCGCGGGGGCGGCAGGCCTGTTCTGCGCGGGTCGGGCCGGCCAGCTCGGGCTCAAGGTGCTGCTGATCGACCACGCGCCCAAGCTCGCCGAAAAGATTCGCATCTCGGGCGGCGGGCGGTGCAATTTCACGAATCGCGAGGCCGGGCCGGCCAATTTCCTGTCCGAGAACCCGGCCTTCTGCCGCTCGGCCCTGGCCCGCTACACGCCGCAGGACTTCATCAAGCTGGTGCAGAGCCACGGCATCGCTTTCCACGAGAAGCACAAGGGCCAGCTGTTCTGCGACGACTCCAGCGAGCAGATCATCCAGATGCTGCTCAGGGAATGCGAGGCGGGCGGCGTCACGCGCTGGCAGCCCTGCACGGTGGCCGACGTGCGCCCGCTGGCCGAGGGCGGCTTCGAGCTGGACACCAGCCAGGGGCCGGTGCGCGCGCCGCGCGTGGTCGTCGCGACCGGCGGCCTGCCGGTACCCAAGATAGGCGCCAGCGACTGGGGCCTGCGCCTGGCCAAGCGCTTCGGGCATGCCATCGTCGAACCCCGCCCGGCGCTGGTGCCGCTGACCTTCGACGCCCAAGCCTGGGCACCCTTTGCCGCGCTGGCCGGGCTGTCGCTGCCGGTCGAGGTGGCCTGCGGCGCCGGCAAGACGCGGGGGCGCTTCCTGGAAGACCTGCTGTTCACGCACCGCGGCCTCAGCGGGCCGGCCATCCTGCAGATCTCCAGCTACCGCACTGCCGCCGACCAGCCGCTGCAGATCAACCTGGCGCCGGAGCTGAAGCTCGACCAGGAACTCGTCGAGGCCAAGGCCACATCGCGCCGCCAACTGGGCAACGAGCTGGCGGCACGGCTGCCGCAGCGCCTGGCCTCCGCCTGGCTGGAGCGCGCCGGCCTGGACGTGGCCCGACCGCTGCCGGAATGCCGCGACGCCGATCTGCAACGCCTGGGCCGCAGCGTGCACGACTGGGCGCTGATGCCCAATGGCGACGAGGGCTGGCGCAAGGCCGAGGTCATGCGCGGCGGCGTCTCCACCCGCGACCTCAGCTCGCAGACGCTGGAAAGCAAGCATCTGCCCGGCCTGTATTTCATCGGCGAGGTCGTTGATGTGACAGGCTGGCTGGGGGGCTACAACTTCCAGTGGGCGTGGGCCAGCGCGGCCGCCTGCGCCGAGGCCCTGGCGGCCGCCCCAGTCACCGCCTGAGCAAATCTTGGCAAGTCCTTGATTTCCCGGCTACAATCCCCGGCTTTGCTGGCAAACCCCGCGCGTCGATTCGCAGGCATCTGTAGTTGATGCAGCAATCCGGAACCTGCTGCTGAACCCAGCCGCGAACACCGAGCGCAATCTGAAGGAATTACATGACCACCATCCGCGTCAAGGAAAACGAGCCGTTCGACGTCGCCCTGCGCCGTTTCAAGCGCACCATCGAGAAGCTGGGCCTGCTGACCGAGCTGCGCGCTCGCGAGTTCTACGAGAAGCCCACCGCCGAGCGCAAGCGCAAGAAGGCTGCCGCCGTGAAGCGCCACTACAAGCGTGTGCGCAGCATGCAGCTGCCGAAGAAGCTGTACTGATCGTCTCTGACGCGACCCGGAGCTTCGGCTCCGGTTGACCCGAAACCCGCCACAGGACGCTGTCGCGGGTTTTTGTCTTTTCGAACCGGATGTCCCCATGAGCCTGAAAGACCGCATCACCGAAGACATGAAGGCCGCGATGCGCGCCAAGGAAGCCGACCGTCTGCTGACCATCCGCGGCCTGCTGGCCGCCGTCAAGCAAAAAGAGGTGGACGAGCGCATCACCGTCGACGACGCCGCCCTCGTGGCCATCGTCGACAAGCTCATCAAGCAGCGCAAGGACTCGATCTCCCAGTTCGCCGCCGCCGGCCGCGACGACCTCGTCGCCAAGGAAAGCGCCGAGCTGGCCGTGCTGCAGGTCTACCTGCCCGAGCGCCTGTCGGCCGAGGCCGTGGCCGAGAAGGTCGCCGCCATCGTGGCCGAGCTGGGTGCCAGCGGCCCGGGCGACATGGGCAAGGTGATGGCCGCCGCCAAAACCCAGCTGGGCGGCGTGGCCGAGATGAGCACGGTGTCGGCCGCCGTCAAGGCCGCGCTGGCCAAGTAAGGAGGTTGCGATGAGCCTGCCCCTGCAAGCGCTGACACCCGATGTCTGCGTCGCCCCGCAGCTGACGCCCGAGGCCATGGCCGAAGCCGCGGCCCTGGGCTTCAAGAGCGTCGTCAACAACCGCCCCGACTTCGAGCATGGGCCGGACCAGCCGACCTCGGCAGCCATTCAGGCTGCGGCCGAGGCCGCGGGCCTGGAGTACCGCCACCTGCCGGTGGCGGGCGGCTACCAGTCGCCCGAGGAGATCGCCGCCTTTGCCGATCTGCTGGCGACGCTGCCGCGGCCGCTGCTGTGCTTCTGCCGCTCCGGCGCGCGCTCGACCCGGCTGTTCGTGCAGGCGCAGCAGCTGGGCTAATGGCCTAGATAGGCGGCCTGCACGCGCGGGTCGCCCAGCAGATCGGTGCCGCTGCCCTGCAGCACCACGCGGCCGCTCTCCAGCACATAGGCGCGCTGCGCCAGCTTCAGCGCCTGCTTCACGTTCTGCTCGACGAGGAAGATGGTCAACCCCTCGGCGTTGATTGCCTTCAGCGTGCGGAAGATGTCCTGCACGATGATGGGCGCGAGGCCCATCGATGGCTCGTCCAGCAACAGCAGCCGCGGCCGAGCCATCAGCGCGCGGCCTATGGCCAGCATCTGCTGCTCGCCGCCGGACAGGCTGCCGGCCAGTTGCGCGGCGCGCTCGGCCAGGCGCGGGAACAGCGAATAGACACGGTCGATGTCGCGCGCGCGCGCCGCCGCGCCGTCGCGGCGCGTGTAGGCGCCCAACTCCAGGTTCTCGCGCACGCTCAGCGTCGTCAGCGTCGCCCTGCCCTCCGCCACCTGCACGAGGCCGTCGCCGACGATGCGATGCGGCGCCGCACCGGAGATGTCGCGGCCGTCGAACAGCACCCGGCCCGCCGCCTTCTTCACGAGGCCGGACAAGGCCATCAGCGTGGTCGACTTGCCGGCGCCGTTGGCGCCCACCAGCGTCGTGATCTCGCCGGCCGCGAGGTCCAGGTCGATGCCGCGCACGGCCTCCACATGACCGTAGTTGACGGCCAGGCCGCGCACGCTCAGCAGAGGTTCATTCATCGTCGTCGCGCCCCAGGTAGGCCTCGATGACCTGCGGGTCGTTGCGCACCTCGTCGGGCCCGCCCTGGGCGATGATGCGGCCGAAGTTCAGCACGGCGATGTGCTCGCACAGGCCCATGACAAAGCGCATGTCGTGCTCGATCATGAAGAGGGTGTAGCCGCGCGCCTGGATGTTGCGGATCTCCTCCATCAGCTCGGCCTTCTCGGCGCCGTTCATGCCGGCCACCGGCTCGTCCAGCAGCAGCAGCTTGGGCTCGGTGGCCAGCGCGCGTGCCAGCTCCAGCTTGCGCTGCTCGCCGTAGCTGAGGTTGTCGGCGATGTCGTCGGCCTTGTGCTCCAGCTTCATCCACGACAGCAGCTCGCGCGCCCGCTCACGGGCGGCACGCTCGGCGGTGCGGAAACCCGGCAGGCGCAGCAGCATCCCGGCCGGACCATAGCCCAGCCGGCCGTGCATGCCGACGATGACGTTCTCCAGCAGCGTCATCTCCTTGAACACGCGGATGTTCTGGAAGGTGCGCGCGATGCCACCCGTCGTGATGCGGTGCGGCTTGCGGCCGACCAGGCTCGCGCCGTCGAACAGGATGTCTCCCGAGGTCGGTGGCAGCAGGCCCGTGATCAGGTTGACCACCGTGGTCTTGCCCGCGCCGTTGGGGCCGATCAGGCCGAAGATGCCGCCGGTCGGCACCTCGAAGCTGACGTCCTGCAGCACCTTGAGGCCGCCGAAATGGCGCGAGACGGATTGCAGCTTCAGCATGCTCAGCTCCGCCGGCTCGGCAACGCGCGCCACAGCGCGGAAAACCGCGCCGGGTCCCACAGACCGCGCGGCAGGAACAGCACGATGACGACCAGGATCAGGCCGTTGAAGACGTTGCGAAAGTCCGCCAGCCCGCGCAGCAGCTCGGGCAGCAGCGTCAGGATGATGGCGCCGGAGATCGGGCCCATCAGGCCGTTGATGCCGCCCAGGATGGTCATGGTCAGGATCTCGACGCCACGGTCGAAGCCGTATTCGTTGGGACCGATGAAGAAGGTCAGGTGTGCGTTCAGCGCGCCGGCCAGGCCGGCCAGCATCGCGCCCAGCACGAAGGCCAGCATCTTGTGCGCATTGACGTCGATGCCCATCAGCCCGGCCGCCGTCTCGTCGAGCTTGATGGCCTCGAAGGCGCGCCCGACCTTGGAGCGGCGCAGCAGCCCGAGCACCAGGCAGGCCAAGCCCAATGCCAGCGCGACATGCCACCACTCAGTCTGCTGCGGGATGCCGTTCAGGCCCAGCGCGCCGCCGGTCCAGTCCTCGGTGTTGAGGATGAAGATGCGCACCACCTCGCCGAAGGCCAGAGTCGCCATCGCCAGATAGACGCCAGACAGCCGCAGCGTGGGCCCGCCGATCACGAAGGCCACCAGCGCCGGCGCCGCCATGCCCCCGGCCAGCGCGAGCGGGAACGGCGCCCCGGCACTCATCGTCAGCAGCGCGGCCGCATAGGCGCCTATGCCCATGAAGGCCGCGTTGGCCATCGCCAGCATGCCGCAGGAAAGCGTCAGGTAGATGGACAGGGCCAGCAGCGAGTTGGTGCCCAGGGTCAGCACCAGGTTGCTGTAGACGGCCCAGAAGCTGTCGAAACTCTCGGCCATCACACTTTTCGCTCGTTGGTGGTGCCGAACAGGCCCTTGGGCCGCAGCAGCAGCACGGCGAACAGCAGGCCGAAGCCGACGGCGTCGCGCATCGTCGAGCCGATGTAGGCCACCGACAGCACCTCCGCGAAGCCGAGGAACAGCCCCGCCAGCATCGCGCCGCGGATGTCACCCATGCCACCAAGGATGATGACGGCAATGCCCTTGTGCAGGATGGGCTGGCCCATCAGCGGGAACAGCGCGTTGGAGTACAGGCCGATCAGCACGCCGGCCACGCCGCCCAGGCCGGCGGCAAAGAAGCTGGTCAGCATGAAGAGCCCGCCGACGTTGATGCCCAGCAGCGCCGCAGCCTTGGGCGACTCGGCGATGGCCCGCAGCGCCCGGCCCAGCTGCGTGCCGCGCAGCACCAGCAGCAGCAAGGCCATCAGGCAGAAGGACAGCACGATGATGCCCAGCTCCAGCACCGTCACGTGCAGGCCGGCGAGGGTCAGCGCATCATGCGGCAGCACCTCGGCCGGGAAGCGCAGGTTCTCGGCGCCGAAAAGGCCCTGGGCCAGGCTGTTGAGCGCGATGGCCAGGCCTATGGTGGCGATCATCGGGATCAGGTGCGGCGCATTGCGAGCCCGAAGCGGCCGCAGCACCAGCTGGTCGATGACCAGCCCCAGCAGGCCCGACGCGAGAAAGGCCACGGCCAGCGCGCCGGCCAGCGGCAGATTCAGCTTGAGGACGGCCTGAAGCGCCGCGTAGGCACCCACCATGAAGACGGCGCCGTGCGACAGGTTGACAACGCCCAGCACGCCGAACACCAGCGTGAAGCCGAGCGCGAACAGCGCATAGACGCTGCCGAGCGAGAGGGCGTTGAAGAGTTGCTGTTCGAGCACGTCGGAACCTGCGCAAAAGACCAGACCCGCGGTGGAGCTCCGCGGGCCGCAGCGGCTGGCGCCGCCTTACTTCTCTATGGCGTAGCGGCCACCCTTGGTGACGCTGACGATGGCGGTCTGGTCGGCGTCGTAACCGGCCGGCTTGCCGGCCTTGTCCAGCGCGCGGCGGAAGGCGAAGCCGCCGGTCGCGCCGGTCCACTTCACATCCGGCAGCGCATTGCGCAGCGCGGCGCGGTCCTTGGCGAGGTCGCCGCTGAGCTTGATCTTCTTCAGTGCCTGGGCCGTGATGTGCATCGCGTCATAGGCCTGCGCCGCGAACTGGTCGGGCGCCGACTTGTGCTGCTTGGTGTAGGCGACGATGAAGGCGCCGTTCTCCTTGGTCTGGTTCTCGATGGACCAGGGGGAGCCTATCCACAGGCCGTCGGACGCGCCCTTGGCCAGCTCGAACACCTTGACCGAATTCATGCCGTTGCCGCCGATGACCGGCACGTTCAGGCCCAGCTGACGGGCCTGCACCATGATGGGCGCGCCCTCGGCGATCAGCGCGGACAGCACCACCGCATCGGGACTGCTCGCCTTGATCTTGGTGAGCTGGGCCTTGAAGTCCACGTCGCCCTTGGCGAAAGTCTCGGTCGACGTGACGGTGATCTTCTGCGCGTCCAGGGCCTTCTTGAAGTTGTCGTAGCCGCTCTTCGTGAAGACGTCGTCATTGCCGTACAGCACGGCGACCTTCTTGATGCCCAGCTTCTTGACCGCAGTGGACAGCGTGACCGGCAGCACGTCGGCCTCGGTGACCGAGTTGCGGAACACATGGTCGCCGATGGACGTGATGCCGTCAGCCGTGTTGGACGTGCCGAACACCACCGTCTTGGCTGCCTGCGCGATCGGGTCGGCGGCCTGGGCGGAGTTGGACAGCGTGGGGCCGAACAGCATCAGCACCTTGTCCTGAAAGATCAGCTTCTTGAAGGCGTTGATCGCCTCTTCCTTCTTGCCCTGCTCGTCCTCGACGACCAACACCAGCTTGTTGCCATTGATGCCGCCGGCCGCATTGATCTCGTCGGCGGCCAGCTGGAAACCGTTGCGGATGCTCTGGCCATACTGCGCCGCGCCACCCGACAGCGCCTCGGCGACGCCGAGCTTGATGTCGGCGGCATGGGCCGCGCCGGCCAGCAGCGCAAAGGCGGTCGCGACGCCCAGGGCGAGCGGCTTCAACGTGCAACGGATCATTGGCAGGTCTCCAGGTTTTGGCAGGTTTTTTTGATGATAGTCAGTTGCCGGCCAGCTTCATGCCGGTGACGAGCATGGAGCCGACGGTCTTGGTGCCCATCGTGTACTCGTCGGCGCCGATGCCGACGATGTTCTGCAGCATGTCCTTCAAGTTGCCGGCAATGGTCACTTCATGAACCGGGTAGGCAATCTCGCCGTTCTCCACCCAGTAGCCGCTGGCGCCGCGCGAGTAGTCGCCGGTCACGTAGTTGACGCCCTGCCCCATCAACTCGGTGACGAGCAGGCCGCGGCCCATTCGCTTCACCATGGTCGGGAGGTCGTCGCCTGGCGCCGTCGCACGGCTGCTCATGCGCAGGTTGTGCGAACCGCCGGCATGGCCCGTGGTCTGCATGCCCAGCTTGCGCGCCGAGTAGCTGGACAGGAAGTAGCCCTGCAGCACGCCGCCCTGCACGACGGAGCGGGCGCGCGTGACGACGCCCTCGTCGTCGAAGGGCGAACTGCCCTTGCCCTTCCTCACATGCGGATCCTCGGCGATGTCGACATGCGGCGCCGTCACCGGCTGGCCCAGGCTGTCGAGCAGGAAACTGGTGCGCCGGTACAGCGCGCCGCCGCTGGTGGCCTGCACCAGCGCGCCCAGCAGACCGATGGCGACCGTGCTCTCGAACAAGACCGGCACCTCGGCCGTGGCGACCTTGCGCGCCTTCAGGCGCGACAGCGCACGCTCGGCGGCATAGCGGCCCACGGCCTCCGCCGACGCGAGGTCGGCCGCGTCGCGCATGGAGCTGTACCAGGCGTCGCGCTGCATGTCGTTGCCGCGGCCGGCGATGGGCGCGACCGAGATGGAATGTCGCGAGCTGGCATAGCCGCCACGAAAGCCCCGCGTGTTGCCCATCCAGAAATGCGACTGCTGGGCCGACACGGCCGCGCCCTCGCTGTTGGTGATGCGGCGGTCCACGCCCAGTGCCGCGGCCTCGCAGCGCAGCGCGATCTCTGCTGCCTGGGCCGCGTCGACGGCCCAGGGATGGAAGAGGTCCAGTTCGGGTCGCGCCGCCGCATCCAGCGCCAGGTCGGCGGCTTCGGGAAGGCCGGCGAACTCGTCTTCGGCCGTGAAGCGGGCGATGTCGTAGGCCGCGCGCACCGTATCGCGGATGGCCTGCGGCGAGAAGTCAGACGTGCTGGCATTGCCGCGGCGCTGGCCCAGGTAGACCGAGATGCCCAGCGACTTGTCGCGGTTGCGCTCCACGTTCTCCAGCTTGCCCAGGCGGGCCGAAACCGACAGGCCGCAGCCTTCGGACACCTCCGCGCCAGCGTCGCTCGCGCCGAGCTTCCTGGCCTCGGCGAGAGCGTCCTCGATCCACTGCTGGAATTGTTCTGGGCTGTAGGCGAAACCGTCTTGGGCGTGGGACATGAAGAGCGCTGAATTCGTGTGGGCGACAATCATAGGACTCGCCTGAACACGGCCACCAATGCTAGAAAACATCCCCGAATTCGAAGACGACGACGACTTCGACCGCCCCAGCAAGTCCCAGATGAAGCGCGACATGACCGCGCTGCAGAAGCTGGGCGAAGAGCTGCTGGCCCTGCCCGAGAGCCGCTGGGAGCCGCTGGCCCTGCCAGAGATCCTGTCGGACGCGCTGAAGGCCGCCAAGAAGATCACCAACTTCGAGGGCAAGCGCCGGCAGATGCAGTACATCGGCAAGCTGATGCGCAAGATCGATCCCGAGCCCATCCGGGAGGCCGTCGCCACCTTCAAGCTGGGCCATGCGCAGGACAGCTTGAAGCTGCACCAGTCCGAGCGCTGGCGCGAGCGCCTGCTGGCCGGCGACGACGCGCTGCAGGAGTTCCTCGCTGCCCATGCCGACGTCGACATCCAGCAGTTGCGCAGCCTCGTGCGCGCCGCACGCAAGGACGCCGCCAACGCGCCCGAGAAGCGCAGCGGCCGCGCCTACCGCGAGCTGTTCCAGTTCATCAAGGCCAGCGAGGCGGCGGACGACGATGAGTGACCCGGTCCGCATCGGCATTGTCTCCATCAGCGACCGCGCCTCCAGCGGCGTCTACGAGGACAAGGGCCTGCCCGCGCTCAAGGACTGGCTGACCGGCGCGCTGCACAACCCCATAACGTTCGTGCCGCGGCTGATCCCCGACGAGCAGGCCGGCATCTCGGCCGCGCTGGTCGAGCTAGTCGACACCGAGCGCTGCGACCTCGTGCTGACTACCGGCGGCACCGGTCCTGCACCGCGCGACGTGACACCCGAGGCCACGCTGGCCGTGGCCGACCGCGTGATGCCGGGCTTCGGCGAGCAGATGCGCCAGATCTCGCTGCATTTCGTGCCGACGGCCATCCTGTCACGCCAGGTCGCCGTCATCCGCGGCAAGGCGCTCATCATCAACCTGCCAGGCCAACCCAAGGCCATCGCCGAGACGCTGGCCGGCCACGAAAAGGCCAGCGGCATCTTCGCGGCGGTACCCTACTGCATAGACCTGATCGGCGGCCCCTACCTGGAAACGCGCGACGAGGTCTGCAAGGCCTTCAGGCCCAAGTCCGCGCAGCGGCCGGCCTAACCGACGACCGCATCGGGCTCGGAGGACGAGCCCATTGCGGCGACCACCTCGTCCAGGCCGCGGCTGCTGCTGAGGCCGAAGTCCCCCACGAGGCGCCGGCCCAGGGCGCCGCGCCCGACGGCCGCGTGCACGCCCACCCAGGCATTGCGGCCGGAGCGCTTGGCGGCGTACAGGCCCAGATCGGCCAGGTTGACGACCTGCTGCCAACTGCGCGCCTGGGGCCGCTCCGGCTCGAAGGGCATGCATGCAAAGCCGACCGAGCAGCTGACCGCCAGCTCGCTGCCGTCGTCCAGCGTGAACGGCATGGCGGCGACGACGCTGCGCATGCGCTCGGCGAGCTCCTCGGCGCGCAGGCGGTCGGTGTCGCGAGCGACGGCCAGGAATTCCTCGCCGCCCCAGCGCACCAGGTAGTCGGACTCGCGCAGCACCGAGCGCAGCCGCGCGCCGAACTGCACCAGCACCGCGTCGCCCGCCGCATGGCCATGGCGATCGTTGATGCGCTTGAAGGCATCGATGTCCAGCAGCAGGAAGACGCTGTCTGTGTCCAGCGGCTGCCCGCCCGCGGCCAGCGTCTCCTGCGAGCGGCGCAGGCTGGCCGCCAGGTCCTGCTCGATGTGGTCGCTCAGGAAGCGGCGGTTGTGAAGGCCGGTCAGCGGATCGGTCACGCTGCTCAGCTCCAGCTGCACGGACTTCTCCTCCAGCGCCTGGTGCAGCGCCCGAAGCTCGGCCGTGCGCTCGCGCACCTTGTGTTCCAGCTCCAGCTGGCGGTGACGCAGCAGTCGCGTGCGCACCGCCACCGCCACGGCCAGCAGCAGACCCAGCACCACGGCCAGCATGATGCGGAACCACCAGGTCTGGTGCCAGGCCGCGCCCACCCGCACCGGCAGGGCCAGCTCGCGCTCGCCCCATTGCCCGTCGCGGTTGGAGGCGCGCAGGCGCAGCTTGTAGTTACCGGGCGGCAGATTGGTGTAGGCCGCCAGGCGCCGCGTCGCGTCGGCCGACATCCAGCCGGCGTCAAAGCCCTCGAGCCGGTAGGCGTAGCGGTTGCGCTCCGGCGCGGAGAAGTCGCTGGACGAGAACTCCACCGCCAGGCTGTTGCCGTCGGCCGGCACCTCCAGCGGCGCCCCGCCGCCCGGCGCCAGCGCCACCGACCGGCCGCCGATCTGCACATCCGTCACCAGCACCTGCGGCCGATAGGTCCAGGCCTGCAGCTTCTCGGGCATGACCACCGTCATGCCGCCGGCGCCGCCGAACAGCAGCTCACCGCGCTCGGTGCGCGCCGCGGCGCCTGTCCAGTAGGTCGGGAAAACGACGCCCTCGGCGCGGCGCAGCGCATGCACCGCCAGGGTCCCGGCGTCGATGCGCGCCAGACCGTCATCGGTGCTCGCCCAGACGCGGCCCTGCTGATCCTGCAGCAGCGCGTTGACCGTGCCGTCCGGCAGCCCCTGGGCAACGCCCAGGCGCCGCACCGGCTCGCCGCGGCCCGGCGCCGGCAGCACGTCGATGCCGCCGCCGTAGCTACCAACCCAGAGCCGCCCCTCGTCGTCCAGCATCAGCGCGGTCACGAAGCCGGCCGACAGGCCGCGCGGCCGCGTCGGTCCGGCCGGGTAGCGCACGACGCCGTTGCTGATGGGGTCGACGCGATTCAGGCCGTTGCGCGTGCCGACCCAGAGTTCGCCCGCCGCGCCGCGAGCCAGGACCATGATGCGTTGGTCGGTCAGGCCCGGCGCGGCCGGCACGACCGCCGCGCCGCGACCGCTGGCCAGGTCCAGTCGCCAAAGGCCGTCGAACTGGCCGCCTATCCACAAGCTGTTGCCGTCGGCCAGCAGGGCCCAGGTCGACGCGGCCGGGTCGCGGCCCGCCAGGCCGACGCGCTGCAGCCGGCGGCCCTCGGCGTCGGCCCGGTAGAGGCCGCGCTTGGTGGCGATGAAGACGCTGCCGTCGGCCACCCGCGCCATGGCCAGCACGATGTCCGGCGGCAGCGCGGTCTCGGGGCGGCTGGCGTCGGGGCGCAGGCCCGACACGCGGGCGCCACTGGCGTCGAGAATGTCGATGCCGCTCTTGTGCGTGGCCAGCCACAGCCGCCCGTCAGGCATGGGCAGGATCCAGCTGATCTCGGTGCTGATGAAGCGCGCATCCAGCGCGTCGCCGACGTCGGCCGCCACGCCCAGCCGCGCGAGCACGCCGACCTGGCGCGGGTCGTAGCGGCTCAGGCCGCGGTCGGAGGCCAGCCAGACGAGGCCGGCGCGGTCGCGGTAGAGGGTGCGCAACGCGTTGTCCGCCAGGCTGACGGGCCAGGCCGGCACATGACGGATGCGGCGCGTCTCGCGGCTCTCGATGTCCACGGCCACGGCACCCTGGCCCAGCGTCGCCACCCACATCTCTCCCGGCTGGACCTCCAGCAACCGGGTGATCTGGTTGCTGCCGAACAGGTTGTCCTTGCCGGCCACGCCTGCCTCGCGCACCTCGACGGCGGGCGCTTCGCCCTCGCGACCGAGCACGAAGACACCCTCGTGCAAGCTGCCGACCCAGATCTGCCCGTTCCCGTCCTGGGTCAGGGCCTGGGGCTGCACGACGCGCCCCGGCACCAGCGGCACGGCCTGCAGGGGCGCGCCAGCGGAGGGGCGGCGGAACAGCCCCGCCGCACTGCCGACCCAGAGCTGGCCGCGGCGGTCCAGCAGCACGGTCCAGACCTGGGCGCCGGCGCGCTCGGCCCAGGCACCGGCCACGCTGGCATGCTCGATGTTGCCACTGGCCGGGTCCAGGTGGTCCAGCCCGCCATCGGTGACGATCCACAGCCCGCCGGCGCCATCGTCGGCGATCTGGCGCACGCTGACATGGCTCAGCCCCTGCGGCCCACCCACCGGGACGGCGACGAAGCGGTCGGTCGCCGGGTCACGCCGGAGCAGGCCTGCCGCGCTGGTGCCCACCCAGAGCCGCCCTGCCGCGTCGCCATGCAGGGACTGCACGTAGTTGTCCGGCAGCGCGCCGGGCTGCTCGCCGCCGCTCTTGTAGATCTTGAAGCGGTAGCCGTCCCAGCGCGCCAGGCCGCCCGGCGTGCCCACCCACAGGAAGCCCTCGCCGTCCTCGGCCACCGCCGTGGCGATGGCGCTGGGCAGGCCCTGCTCCTGGCTGAGATGCTGGAAGGTGATGTCGGCCAGCCCGGACCAACGCTTGCCGGCCGGGGCCGCGCCGGCCGTGGCGACGGCGGCCGCCATCGCCAGGCCCAGCAGCCATCGCAAGTCGGAGAAAAGCCGCAGTCGTAACTCGCGCAGAAGCACAACGATCGTCGCCGGGGGCAGGCCGACATGGCCCGGACCCGCGATTCTCATCCAGCTCGCGGCACTCAGCGAACTGCCCGACTCACTTGACGAGTCGATTCATCTCCGCCGCGTCGAAAGTCTCGTCGCGCTGGGCATCGTCGGGCACGCAGTCGCCGACGGGCCGGCCGGCCTGGGTCGAGAGCTTGCAGACCGCGCTCCACAGCAGCGCGATCTGGTGCTCGTGGCCGGAGGCGCTGTCGATGAGGCCACGCATGGCCAGCGCGACCGGGTCGTCGCCCTGGGTCACACCGTAGGCGGAGAACCCCATCCTGGCGGCCGCCTCCTCGCGGGCCTGCTCGCTGGCGGCCTCGATGATGCGGGCCGGGTTGCCCACCGCCGTCGCACCCGCCGGCACCGGCTTGGTCACGACGGCGCCCGAGCCGATGCGCGCGCCCGCACCCACCGTGAAGCCACCCAGCACGCTGGCATTGGCGCCGACGATGACCCCCGGGCCCAGCGTCGGATGGCGCTTGGCGCCCTTGACGAGCGAGGTGCCGCCCAGCGTGACACCCTGGTAGATGGTGCAGCCCTCGCCGATCTCGGCCATCTCGCCGATGACGATGCCCATGCCGTGGTCGATGAAGACCTTGCGGCCGATGCGCGCGCCGGGGTGGATCTCGATGCCGGTCAGCCAGCGGCTCCAGTGCGAGATCCAGCGGCCCAGCCACTTGAAGCCGCGCTGCCAGAACCAGTGGGCGCGGCGATGCAGCATCAGCGCGTGCAGGCCCGGGTAACAGGTCAGCACCTCCCACGCCGACCTGGCGGCCGGATCACGTTCGAGGATGAGGGCGATGTCTTCGCGCAGGCGCTGGAACATGGTGCGGCCAGTGGGGAAAGGCCAGCCAGTGTAGGTGGGGCTACCTTGGGCCTGCTGGGACTGCGGTCTTCTGCATCTGGCGGGCGATGCCGCGCAGGATGTGTACTTCCTCGTTCGTCAGGCCCGCCCGGTTGAACAGCTGGTTGAGCCGCGGCATCAGCTTCTTGGGCGCGGCGGGGTCCAGGTAGCCGATGTCGGTCAGCGCCGCCTGCAGGTGGTCCAGCAGGCCTTGCACGGCGCGGGCGTCGGCGAGCTCGGGGTCGGGCGTGCGGGCCTGCACGCCGAAACCGCCGAGGGCCTGGCGCAGGTCGTAGGCCAGCAGCTGCACGGCCTGGGCGAGGTTGAGCGACCCGTAGTCGGGGTGGGTCGGGATGCTCAGCACCGCATGGCAACGGTAGACGTCCTCGTTGCTCATGCCGTAGCGCTCGGAGCCGAACACCAGAGCGAGCCGCGGCGCGGCCTCGCGGGCGGCCAGCTCGGCGAACAGCGCCCGCGGCTCGCGGGTGGGCGGGCCGAAGTCACGCGGCGTCATCGCGGTGGCGCAGGCGAAGTCCACGTCGTCCAGCGCCTCGGCCAGCGTCGGCACGACGCGGGCGCGGGCCAGGATGTCGGCCGCGCCACTGGCCATGGCGACGGCCTCCTCGTGGCAAAGCACGTCCGCGAAGCGGGGTGCCACGAGGACCAGGTCACCAAAGCCCATCACCTTCATCGCCCGCGCCGCGGCGCCGACGTTGCCGGCATGGCTGGTGTTGATGAGAACGAAACGTGTGGATTCCACGGGTTTGTACGGGGCTGCGGCTAGAATCTCGCCATTATCCGGGGCCTGCCCCGCCGCTCTTTCCTCCTGTCAGCCCCTTCTTCCAGCGAGTGCCCGCATGCAGCAGACGTCTCTCCATCCCATGCTCAATGTCGCCATCAAGGCGGCCCGCGCGGCCGGCGCCATCATGAACCGCGCCTCGCTGGACCTCGAAGCTCTGCGCATCAACACCAAGAGCCCGAACGACTTCGTCACCGAGGTCGACCACGCCTGTGAAGGGGTGATCATCGAGACGCTGCTGGGCGCCTACCCCGACCACGGCATCCTGGCCGAGGAGTCCGGCCGCACCCATGGCGCCAAGCATTCCGAGTTCGTCTGGATCATCGATCCGCTGGACGGCACCACCAATTTCATCCACGGCCTGCCGATGTACTGCGTGTCCATCGCGCTGGCGCACCGCGGCGTCGTGCAGCAGGCCGTCGTCTACGACCCGACGCGCAACGACCTCTTCTACGCCACCAAGGGCCGCGGCGCCTTCCTGAACGACCGCCGCCTGCGCGTGTCCAAGCGCACCCGCATGAGCGATGCGCTGATCGGTACCGGCTTCCCCTTCCGTCGCGGCGACAACTTCAAGCGCTACATGAAGATGTTCGAGGAAGTCATGCAGCAATGCGCCGGCCTGCGCCGCCCGGGCGCCGCCGCGCTGGACCTCTGCTACGTCGCCGCCGGCTACTACGACGCCTTCTTCGAGACCGGCCTGCAGCCCTGGGACGTGGCGGCTGGCTCGCTGATCGTCACCGAGGCCGGCGGCCTGATCGGCAACTTCACCGGCGAGGCCGACTTCCTGCACCAGCGCGAGGTCGTCGCCGGCAACCCCAAGATCTATGCCCAGCTCGTGACGACGCTGGCCCCCTACACCCGCGTCATCAAGGAAGAAGACGCTGCGGCTCCCTCACCGGCCCCCGCGGCCGAGGCCGCACCCGCGGCTGCGCCTGCCGTGCCCAAGAAGCGCGGTCCCGTGCGCATCAAGAAGGACGAGGTCGGCGACGACGCAGCGGCCTGAAGCCCGCCCGCTCCCCAAACCAGCCCTCCTCGCGAGGGCTTTTTTGCGCCCACGCCGTGACGGAGTTGGCAAGGGCGTCGACTACGGGCAAACCCGCGCATCGGGGCGTGACTTATGCACGGCCACCCCCCTTACCCGTGGGGGATCGACTGGCCAGAATACGTTTTGCAACACGGCCCAAAGCCACCTATTCCATCCATCCAAATCGCCGAAAGAAGCCCTCTGATGTTTGCCCGCTCCGCTGTCGCCCTCGCCCTCGTCGCCGCTGCTTCCCTGGCTCACGCCGATGCCAAGATCCTGAAGAAGGTGGCTCCTGAGTACCCCAGCGAGGCGGTCAAGAAGAACATCAACGCCGGCAGCGTGCGCGCCAAGATGACCATCGCCGGCGACGGCAAGGTTTCTGGCGTGGACATCGTCGAGGCCGAACCCAAGCGCATCTTCGATCGCGCCGCCATCGACGCGCTGAGCCAGTGGAAGTTCGAAGGCACCGGCGCCGCCCAGACGCACGAAGTCAAGCTGGTGTTCAAGTCGGAAGACTGAATGTGCACCGAAGGCAGGCTCTGCGGCCTGTCTGACGGCTCATGAGGGGGCAGCCTGCCTGCCATGAGCCAAGCGCCCTGCTGGAGCGGCTGCGCTCGACCAGGAGCCTCTTGAACTACCGCCAGCACAATGCTGGCGGCGCGGCTAAATCCTTCGGGTTCGGCCGACCGGATGGCGGCTCGGTGATCGCTCCTCGCACACGTCGTTGAGACAAAGCCCGAGGGGCTTGGCGCGAAGCAGACTTCGCAAGCAAACCCGCGGAGCTCTTGAAGTGGCAATGCAAATGCATTACCGCTGAAGCTGAACATCCCGGCCGGAGCCACGCCATGCCTGCCATCATGCGACTCGACTCGAGTCGACGCTGACCGACCGCTACCAGACCACCGTGCCTGAGTCGGTGCGCCGGGCGCTGCACCTGGGCAAACGCGACAGGATCCACTACACGATCCGCCCCGACGGTGAGGTCGTACTCACGCGGGCCGCGGCCAGCGATGGCAACGATCCAGCGTTGGCACCTTTGGCGGACGATGAATGGGCGGCGGCAAGCCGCTGGTCGTCAACGGCTGGACCGTTTTTGCCCAGGCGACCCTGGCACTCCAGCACCTCAAGATCGGCAAGCCGGACGTTGGAGCTGCTGACGGACAAAACCACCTCGTGTGCGTGACTGAATGAGCCGCAATCTTTTTGGCACCCGAAGTTGAGTCCACGGCGAATCGCGCCGCGCAGTCATAAGAGGCAGCCAAATTCGCAACGGCTCAGCCTGAGGGCCACAAGCGCTTCAAGGTCAAATGCCCCCCCCAAGCAGCAGCGAGGGCAAACACCATCATTGCGTCCGGTTTTCATCGGCCGCCGCATCCTTGCGAGGACGTCCTGAACGCGGCTTGGCGGGCTTGCACTCCTGCGAATCCGGCGCCGCCAGCGGCGGCCACTCCGTCGGCTTCAGCGCATGCTCGTGCTCTATGGCTGCACCGTTCAACACGCCATCGTTGGAACAGGTGGCATTCACAGGGGCGCAGCCGACGGAAGCGCCCGTCAAGTGCCGGGTACCGAACGGGCCACCGCCCTCTTTGTGCAGTTGCTCTATCAAGGCGTTTTCTACGGCCGCTCGTCGGAGGCTGCCGCATCGAGCAGTCCTGTAGGGCGAACCAGGAACTGATACGACGCCACGCCATCGGCCGCCCGCCCTGGCGGGGCGAACAGCGCGACAAGGACGGCAGCACCCTCGCGCCAGCCCACGCCGGAGCGACCCACGACGGCCAGCCACCAGCGCCCCTCCACCCGCACGGGCAGCACGCGCGGATCGGCGTTGGAGAAGACGGTCAGCATGGCATCCAGCCGCTTCTCATCCGCGCCGAACAGCGGGAACGGTGGGTTCATGTCGCCCACAGCACCGGACTCGGCGAGCGGCGGGTTCAGCGCGGCGGCCACCGCGGCATCCGGCCGGCGGCCGCCGTTGAAGGCCACCTCGTCCAGCGGCCGGTTCGCAGCGCGAGCCAGCTCGTAGGCCTGCGCCAACCGCCGCGCCACCGGCTGGCCGGCCTCGCAGACCCGGCCGCCCGGCGCGCAGAAGCGCTGCGCCGCCGTCATCGCCACCTGCCGCTTCAGCGTGACGCTGCAACGCTGCCCCCAGCCCTGACCCGCCCAGGTCGCGATGCGGTAGTGGAAGTCGGGGCTGGTCATGGACGGCGCACCGCCCACGACGAAGGCCGGCCGGCCCAGCACCTGGAAGAACCCGGCTGAACGGGTCGTGCACAAGTCCCACCCGTCCAGCGAGAAGGGCGGCTCAAGCTGCCGCGAGGGCTGGCCGGGCGGGGCGGCCACCAGCACCAGCGACTGGCAAGTTGCCGTGCCGGCGAACGTCTCAAGCAGGAAGACCGGCGCGCCGGCCAACTGCTGCACGCCCACGACCTGCCCCTCGGACGCCGCGAGCTGCTCACGCCAGCGCGCATCGCGGGCCAGCCCGTCCGCCTGCGCCGAAGGCGCTGCAGCGGGCGCCGGCTTCATCCAGTTCGCCAAGGGGCTGGGTGCTGCCCAGGCGGACGCAGGCGCCCGCCGGGCTTCATCGGCCAGCCGCGTGCACAGCGAGCCCCCGTCATCACCGGCCGCCGTGGCAGCCAGGCCCACCAGCGCCAGGCCGGCCAGCCAATCTCGGTTCATCTCCCTCTCCCGGGCGGATGTCGGCCGCCCCTTAGACTGCGACGCATTCTCAAGCCCTCCGCCGAGGGCTTTGCTATTCCCAGAATTTTCGATGAGTCAGCCCGCCGATTTCAGCGCGCACACGCCCACGCTCCCCAACATCTCCGTTGGCAAGTCTTGGGGTTCGCTCCATGCTTCTTGGCGATTTGGAGCAGATCCCAGGCCCGCTTCCGAGCTTGCGCGATGGGCAGCGGCGGCTCGCTTCCCTTGCGCCCGCGGCGCGACCGCGACGGGAATCTTGAGCTTGGGGCCGGCGACCAGCTTGCCCACCAAGTAGACCGACGCCTTCTTCCCCACTCGCACGGCGAACCCGGGCGGAGCATCGTTGTGGTTGTCGTAGACGAGATAATTGGCCAAGCCCTTTTCCACTTTCGCGCCAGAGGCGGTCACGACCACCTTGGGAGGCGGAGGATCCTTGAACGTCACCGGCTTGGTCGGGATAGGAATCTCGTCCAGCGACATCGTGTCGACGATGGTCTGGTTGAGGGCAATTCGCATCAGGTTGGCTCCTGTGAAGGCGCGGCAGGCTGGGTAGAGCTTGCCCGCCAAAAGCGGGGCCACTTTAGGCGCTGGCGGCCGTTTTGGCTCCGAATTGGCTCAGGTCCTCATGTTTTGGCGGAGTTCAACAGGGTCAAATAGCGGTCGCTAGAGCTCGTTAGACATTGGAGATAACCAGTTGATTGATAAAGAGAAATCGCCAGTTTCAGAGGGGAGCGCAAGCGATTTCTCCAACCATACCCCGATGATGGCCCAGTACCTGGGCCTCAAAGCCGACTTCCCGGACACGCTGCTGCTGTACCGGATGGGCGATTTCTACGAGGTCTTCTACGACGATGCGCGCAAGTGCAACGCGTTGCTGGACATCACGCTGACCCAGCGCGGCCAGAGCGCCGGCCAGCCCGTCGTCATGGCCGGCGTGCCGGTGCATGCGCTGGAGAGCTACCTGGCCAAGCTCATCAAGCTGGGCGAGGCGGTGGCAATTGCCGAGCAGGTGGGCGAGGTCGGCGCCGGCAAGGGGCCGGTGGAACGCAAGGTGGTGCGCGTCGTCACGCCGGGCACCATCACCGACACGGAACTGCTCGCCGACAAGCAGGACGCCGTGCTGCTCAGCGTCAGCGGCCAGGGGCGCCGCCATGGGCTGGCCTGGCTGTCGTTGACACAGGGCGAGATCGTTCTGGCCGAGTGCAGCGACGTGGAGCTGCCTGCTTGGCTGGCGCGGCTGGCACCCGCCGAGATCCTCGTCAACCGCGAGCTGCAGCCCAGTGGCGTCATGAAGGCGCGCTTCCCGGTGACGAACCGGCCGGGCTGGCAGTTCGACGGCGCCCTGGGCCAGCGCAAGCTGTGCGAACAGCTGGGCGTGGCCAACCTGCAGGGCTTCAGCGCCCATGAGCTGAACCTCGCCCATGCGGCTGCCAGCGCTCTGCTGGCCTTCGCCGAGCACACCCAGGGCCGGGCGCTGACCCATGTCCGCTCGTTGCGCGTGCAGCGCGCCAGCGAGCTGATGGACCTGCCGCCCGCCACGCAGCGCAACCTGGAGCTGGTGCAGACGCTGCGCGGCGAGTCCTCGCCCACCCTCTTCTCGCTGATCGACACCTGCAAGAGCGGCATGGGCAGCCGCATGCTGCGCCAGTGGCTGCTGCATCCGCGGCGCGAGCGCGGCGAAGCGATCTCGCGGCATGACGCCATCGCGGCGCTGCATGCGGAGGGCTTCGAGCCGCTGCGCGAAGCCCTGAAGTCGGTCAGCGACGTGGAGCGCATCGCCGCGCGCATCGCGCTGCGCCAGGTGCGCCCGCGCGAGCTGACCGGCATCCGTGCCACGCTGCAGGCCCTGCCCGCGCTGCGCGCGGCCACGCCGGCTGCCTTGCGCGACGCGGCCATGAACCCGCCGGCCGACATCCTGGAGCTGCTGGAGCGGGCCATCGCCGCCGAGCCGGCGCTGCTGCCGCGCGACGGCGGCGTCATCGCCGACGGTTTCGACGCCGACCTGGACGAGCTGCGCGGCATCCAGCAGAACTGCGACGGCTTCCTGCTGGACCTGGAGACGCGCGAGCGCGCCCGCACCGGCATCGCCAATCTGCGCGTGCAGTTCAACCGCGTGCACGGTTTCTATATCGAGGTCACGCAGGGCCAGGTGGACAAGGTGCCGCTGGACTACCAGCGCCGCCAGACGCTGAAGAACGCCGAGCGCTACATCACGCCGGAGCTGAAGGCCTTCGAGGACAAGGCGCTGTCGGCCCAGGAGCGTGCGCTGGCGCGCGAGAAGCTGCTGTACGAGCAGGTCATCGACGCGCTGATCAGCCGCCTGGAGCCGCTGACGGCGCTGGGCCGCGCACTGGCCGGGCTGGATGCACTGGCAGCGCTGGCCGAGCGCGCCATCACGCTGAACTGGAGCCGGCCCGAATTCGTCGCCCAACCCTGCCTGGAGATCGAGGCCGGCCGCCATCCAGTCGTGCAGGCACGCCTGGCCGAGACGGGCGGCGCCGAGTTCATGCCCAACGACTGCCGGCTGGACGCACGCACCCGCATGCTGGTCATCACCGGCCCCAACATGGGCGGCAAGAGCACCTTCATGCGCCAGGTCGCGCTGATCGCGCTGCTGGCCGCCATCGGCTCCTATGTGCCGGCCACGACCTGCCGCCTCGGCCCGATGGATGCCATCCACACCCGCATCGGCGCGGCGGACGACCTCGCCAACGCGCAGTCCACCTTCATGCTGGAGATGACCGAGGGCGCAGCCATCCTGCATTCGGCGACCGACCAGTCGCTGGTGCTGATGGACGAAATCGGCCGCGGCACATCCACCTTCGACGGCCTGGCGCTGGCCTCGGCCATCGCCAGCCACCTGCACGACAAGACCCGCGCCTTCACGCTGTTCGCGACGCACTACTTCGAGCTGACCGAGTTCCCGGCCAAGCATTCGATGGCGCAGAACTGGCACGTCTCGGCCGTGGAGAGCGGCGAGGACATCGTCTTCCTGCATGAGCTGCAGGCCGGCCCCGCCAGCCGCAGCTACGGCGTGCAGGTGGCCAAGCTGGCCGGCATGCCCGCCAGCCTGGTGCGCCAGGCGCGCGCGACGCTGGAGGCGCTGGAGGCGCGCTCCAACGCGGCAGACGACCAGTTCGACCTCTTCGCCGCCCCGCCCGCTCCGCCGCCCTTGCCCGAGCCGAGCGAGCTGGTGGCCGCGCTGGACGGCATGGACCCCGATGCGCTGTCGCCGCGTGACGCGCTGGAAGCGCTCTACAAGCTGAAGAGGCTGGCCAGGGCATGAGCCGAGGGACCATCGTCTTCTCGCACGCCAACAGCTACCCCGCCGGTTGCTACCGCGTGCTGTTCGAACGCTGGCGCGCGGCCGGCTGGCGCGTCGAAGCGCTGGACCGCTTCGGCCATGACCCGCGCTTCCCGGTCACCGGCGACTGGCGCCGGCTGCGCGACCAGCTGCTGGACTTCATCGACACCGAGGTCAGGCCGGAAGGCCAGGTCGCTCTCGTCGGCCATTCTCTGGGCGGCATGCTGAGCCTGATGGCGGCCTGCCGCCGGCCCGACCTCGTCGGCCGCCTCGTCATGCTGGACTCGCCCGTCGTCTCCGGCCTGAAGGCCGCCGCCGTCGCCATGGCCAAGACGACCGGACTCATCCACCGCTACGGCCCGTCCAAGATCGCCCGCGAGCGCCGCCATGCCTGGCCGGATCGCCAGGCCGTCCACCAGCACTTCGCGGCAAAGAAGATATTCGCCCGCTGGGACCCGCGCGTGCTGGCCGACTACGTCGCGGCCGGCTTCGAGGCGTCGGACGACGGCCAGGTGCGCCTGCGCTTCAAGCGCGAGGTCGAAGCCCACATCTACCGCACGCTGCCCCACCACCTGCCGCTGCTGCTGCGCCTGCGCCCACCGCAATGCCCGGTGGCCTTCATCGGCGGCACGCGCTCGGTCGAGCTGCGCCAGGCCGGCGCGGCCGCGTCCATGAAACTGGCCGGCAGCCATTGGCGCTGGATGGAGGGCGGCCACCTCTTCCCCTTCGAGAAGCCCGACGAGACGGCGGACCTGGTGCTGGAGCTGCTGGCCTGAGCGTGGGCACGTCCGCGCGCAGGCACACCACGCTCAGCGGGCAGGACCTGCCTGCCGCAGCACGGTCCGCATGACCGGCAAGGTGCGTTCGCGTCCAGCGAAACGCGACCGGACGAGGGGCTCCATTACAATCGCAATTTCCCACCACAGCATGCTGTTCTGGCGTGCTGCAAGACATGACCAAATACGTCTTCGTCACCGGCGGTGTGGTGTCCTCCTTGGGCAAGGGCATCGCGTCGGCCTCCCTGGCTGCCATCCTCGAATCGCGCGGCCTCAAAGTCACCCTCATCAAGCTGGACCCCTACATCAACGTCGACCCCGGCACGATGTCGCCGTTCCAGCACGGTGAAGTCTTCGTCACCGACGACGGTGCCGAGACCGACCTGGACCTGGGCCACTACGAACGCTTCATCACGACGCGGATGAAGAAGGCCAACAACTTCACCACCGGCCAGATCTACATGTCGGTGCTGGAGAAGGAACGCCGCGGCGACTACCTTGGCAAGACCGTTCAGGTGATCCCGCACATCACCAACGAGATGCAGGAGTTCATCCGCCGCGGCGCCGGCCAGGGCACGCCGGACGCGGTGGACGTGGCCATCGTCGAGATCGGCGGCACGGTGGGCGACATCGAGTCGCTGCCCTTCCTCGAGGCGGCGCGCCAGATGAGCCTGAAGGCCGGCCCGAACAACGTCGCCTTCGTGCACCTGACCTATGTGCCGTGGATCGCCGCCGCCGGCGAGCTGAAGACCAAGCCCACCCAGCACACGGTGCAGAAGCTGCGCGAGATTGGCATCCAGCCCGACGCGCTGCTGTGCCGCGCCGACCGCCGCATCCCCGACGACGAGCGCGAGAAGATCTCGCTGTTCACGAACGTGCCCGAGTACGGCGTGATCTCGATGTGGGACGTGAACACCATCTACAAGGTGCCGCGCGTGCTGCACGAGCAGGGCCTGGACCAGCTCATCTGCACCAAGCTGCAGCTCAACACCAAGAGCGCAGACCTGAAGCGCTGGGACAACCTGGTCTACGAGGTCGAGAACCCCAAGGAGCAGCTCACCATCGCCATGTGCGGCAAGTACACCGACCTGTCGGACTCGTACAAGTCGCTCAACGAGGCGCTGCGCCATGCCGGCATCCACAATCATGCCGGCGTGAAGATCGAGTACATCGACAGCGAGACGCTGACGCCCGAGACGGTGGGCGAACTGGGCAAGTTCGACGCCATCCTGGTGCCCGGCGGCTTCGGCAAGCGCGGCGTGGAGGGCAAGATCCTGGCCGCGCAGTACGCCCGCGAGCACAAGCTGCCCTATCTGGGCATCTGCCTGGGCATGCAGGTCGCCACCATCGAGTACGCCCGCCACATGGCCGGCCTGGAGAACGCCAACTCCACCGAGTTCGACCCCGAGACGCCCCACCCTGTCATCGCGCTGATCGACGAGTGGCAGGACGCCGACGGCAGCATCCAGAAGCGTGACGCCAACTCCGACCTCGGCGGCACCATGCGCCTGGGCGCGCAGAGTTCCGACGTCAAGTCCGGTACGCTGGCCCACGACATCTATGGCGATGTCGTCAACGAGCGCCACCGCCACCGCTACGAGGCCAACGAGCACTACCTCGATCGCCTGCAGAAGGCCGGCCTCGTCATCTCGGCCATCACCCAGCGCGAGAAGCTGACCGAGATGGTCGAGCTCCCGCGCGAGGTGCACCCCTGGTTCGTCGGCGTGCAGTTCCACCCCGAGTTCAAGTCCACGCCCTGGGGCGGCCACCCGCTGTTCACCGCCTTCATCAAGGCGGCCCTGAACCACAAGCACGAAGGTCACTGACATGGAACTCTGCGGCTTCCAGGCCGGCATCGACCGCCCGTTCTTCCTGATCGCGGGCACCTGCTCGATCGAGGGGCTGCAGATGTCCCTTGACGTGGCCGGCCTGCTGAAGGAGGCCTGCGCGTCCCTCGGCATCCCGCTGATCTACAAGGGCTCGTTCGACAAGGCCAACCGCTCCTCCGGCACCAGCAAGCGCGGCGTCGGCATGGAAGCCGGCCTGAAGATCCTCGACGAGGTGCGCCGCCAGACCGGCCTGCCCGTGCTGACCGACGTGCACGACGCCTCGCAGGTGGCCGAGGTCGCCAGCGTCGTGGACGTGCTGCAGACGCCGGCCTTCCTGTGCCGCCAGACGGACTTCATCCGCGCCGTCGCGCAGAGTGGCAAGCCCGTCAACATCAAGAAGGGTCAGTTCCTCGCGCCCTGGGACATGAAGAACGTCATCGACAAGGCCCGTGCCGCTGCGGCCGAGGTAGGCCTGTCGGAGGACCGTTTCCTCGCCTGCGAGCGCGGCGTCAGCTTCGGCTACAACAACCTCGTGGCCGACATGACCAGCCTGGCCGAGATGCGCAACTCGGGCGCGCCGGTGGTGTTCGACGTCACCCACTCGGTGCAGAAGCCCGGTGGCCTCGGCGGCTCCAGCGGCGGTGCTCGCGAGATGGTGCCGGTGCTGGCTCGGGCCGGCGTGGGCGTGGGCGTGGCCGGCCTGTTCATGGAGACGCATCCGAACCCGGCCGAGGCCTTCAGCGACGGCCCCAATGCCGTGCCGCTCAAGCACATGAAGACCCTGCTGGAGCAGCTGGTGGCGCTGGATCGCGTCGTCAAGCAACAGCCCCTGCTGGAAAACGATTTCTCCTGCTGATCCGGCCATGCCTTCCGCCTACATCCTCGCCAACGTCACCGTCACCGACCCGACCCAGTACGAGGACTACCGCAAGTTCTCGTCCATCGCCATGCAGGTGCATGGCGCCGAGGTCTGCGTGCGCGGCGGCGCGGTGACGGTGCTGGAGGGCGACTGGACGCCCGAACGCGTCGTGCTGCTGAAATTCCCGTCGCGCGAAGCGGCCCAAGCCTTCTACGACTCCACCGAGTACGCCCGTGCACGCCAGGCCCGCGAAGGCGCGGCCGTGATGCGCATGGTGTTGATCGACGGCGTCTGATGTTGTGACGCGGTAACGCCTTGCAGGCACACTGCCGCCGCCCTGTTTTAATTTCTGGAGACATTGAATGAGCGCCATCGTTGACATCGTCGGCCGAGAGATCCTCGACAGCCGCGGCAACCCCACCGTCGAATGTGACGTGCTGCTGGAATCCGGCGTCATGGGCCGCGCGGCGGTGCCGTCCGGCGCCTCCACCGGCTCGCGCGAAGCCATCGAGCTGCGCGACGGCGACAAGAGCCGCTACCTGGGCAAGGGCGTGCTGAAGGCCGTCGAGCACATCAACACCGAGATCTCCGAGGCCGTGCTGGGCCTGGACGCCTC
>Ga0213878_10000130_pt1 | contig 36371 bp, 25 predicted proteins | sample VelepicoBEBS_R02_FD_161053 | JGI IMG/M metagenome (GOLD analysis project Ga0213878, IMG submission 161053) | Vellozia epidendroides bulk soil microbial communities from rupestrian grasslands, the National Park of Serra do Cipo, Brazil - BS_R02 | ecosystem: Environmental > Terrestrial > Soil >... | reverse complement strand
CGAACGGTGTACTCTTCGGGGCTTCCGAGGTTGACGATCCGGCCGTCGAGTCCGGGCGCCCTCGCCAAGCGAACGATCCCGTCGATCAGGTCGTCGACGTAGCAGAAACTTCGCGTTTGCATGCCGTCGCCGCACACCGTGAGCGGCTCGCCTTTCAGCGCCGCGATGCAGAAATTGGGAACGACGCGTCCGTCGTCGACTTGCATCCGCGGCCCGTACGTGTTGAAGATGCGCGCGATGCGGCCGTCGATGCCGTTCGCTCGCACCGCCGAGACGAGATAGGCTTCAGCGAACCGCTTCGATTCGTCGTAGCAGGCTCGAGTGCCGACCGGGTTCACGTTTCCCCAATAGGTCTCGGCTTGCGGGTGCTCGAGCGGATCGCCGTAGCATTCGCTCGTCGACGCGAAGAGCACGCGCGCGCCGGTCGCGCGCGCCAGCGTCACCGAGTGCATGATACCGAGCGCGTTGGCGGCCATCGTTTCGAGCGGCGCGCTGCCGTAGTCGGCAGGACTGGCGGGAGAGGCGAAGTGCAAAACGAGCTCCGGACGCCGCAGCGCGGGCTCGAGCTTCGCCGACCACCCCTCCCACGGCGCGGCGACGTCCGCTTCGACGAGCTGGAAGCGGCCGGTCTCCGCGGCGCGGCGCAAGTTCTCCGCGGAACCGGTCGTGAGGTTGTCGATCCCGAGGACCGTCCAGCCCGCGCCCAAGAGCGCGTCGGCGAGGTGCGAGCCGAGAAAACCCGCGGCGCCGGTGAGGTAGGCGAGCACGCCGCGCCGTTCGGCTCCCGGCGGCGGCCCCCTTGCGGGCGGTCCGGATGCGGGGGCGACCGGGCCGGCGAGCGAGAATAGCGCGGTGATGAGGCGCATCGCAATCATCGGATCGGGTTACGTCGGCCTCGTGACCGGAGCGTGCCTCGCAGATCTCGGCAACGCGGTCATCTGTGTCGACAACGACCCGGCGAAGATCGCGCTCCTCGAAGCCGGGTCGATTCCGTTCTACGAGCCGTCGCTCGCGGAGATCGTCGGGCGGAACGTCCAGGCGCGGCGACTCGAGTTCACGCGGGACACCGCGCGCGCCGTGCGCGCGAGCGAGATCGTGTTCATCGCCGTCGGAACGCCGATGCGCGACGACGGACACACCGACCTGAGCGCCGTCCGCGCCGTCGCGCGCGAGATCGGCGCGGCGCTCGACGCGCCGAAGATCGTCGTCTCGAAGTCGACCGTACCGGTCGAGACCGGCGAGCTGATCTCGTCGATCATTCGCGAGAACGCGCGCGCCGACCACCCTGTCAGCGTGGTGAGCAACCCGGAGTTTCTGCGCGAGGGTTCGGCCGTCGCCGACTTCCTGAAGCCCGACCGCATCGTCATCGGCACCGGGGATGCGGAGAGCGAGCGCGTCATGCGGGACCTCTACGCTCCGTTGGACGCGCCGGTCATGGTCACCGACGTGCGCACCTCGGAGATGATCAAGTACGTCGCGAACGCCCTGCTCGCCACGAAGATCTCGTTCATCAACGAGATTGCGAACATCTGCGAGCTGATCGGGGTCGACGTGCGCGACGTCGGCCGCGGGATCGGATACGATCGCCGGATCGGCTCGCAGTATCTCAGTCCCGGGATCGGGTACGGCGGCTCGTGCTTTCCGAAAGACGTCCGCGCGCTGGAGCAGCTGGCCGTGCAGTACGACTACGAGGCGCCGCTCTTGCATGCGATCGGCCAAGTGAACCGGCGCCAGATCGAACGGACCGTGTTGAAGTTCGAACGCGAGCTGGGCGGGTTGAAGGGCCGGCTGATCGCCGTTCTCGGTCTGGCGTTCAAACCGAACACCGACGACATACGCGAGGCGCCCGCGATCGGGATCATCCGCCGGCTGCTCGACCGCGGCGCGCGCGTTCGGGCGCATGACCCGATCGCCAACGCGCTCGCGCGCGAGGTCGTCGCCGGCGAGGTCGAGTTCGCCGGCGACATGTACGACGCGGTGAACGGTGCGGACGGGATCCTGCTTGCGACCGAGTGGAACGAGTTTCGCTCGCTCGACTTCGTTCGCTGCGCCGCCATGATGCGCGGCGATCTCGTGGTCGACGGCCGGAACATCTTCGATCCGGAGAAGGTGCGGCTCGCCGGGCTGCGCTACGTCGGGGTCGGCCGCGTTCGCCGCGCCGCGAGCGGGAGTGACGGGCGGGAAGCCGGCGTCGCGCGCATTCGGCTGGCCTGACGATTGAGCCTAGCGAACGTTCTGATCGCCGGCGGCGCCGGTTTCGTGGGCTCGAGTCTGGCGCTTCGGCTGCGCGCGCGGTACCCCGACGCGCGGATCGTCGCCGCCGACAACCTCAAGCGCGGCGGCTCGGAGCTGAACCTGGGGCGGCTGAGGGCCGCGCGAATCGAGTTCGTCCATGCCGACATCCGGCGGCCGGACGATTTGGCCTTTCCCGGGGTGAGGTTCGATCTGCTCGTCGACTGCTCGGCTGAACCGGCCGTGCTGGCCGCCTATCAGCGCGGGCCGGCGTACGTCGTCGACACGAATTTGGTCGGAACCGTGAACCTGCTCGAGCTCGCACGGCGCGACCACGCCGACGTCGTGTTCCTCTCGACGAGCCGCGTCTATTCGGTCGCCGCGCTCGAAGCGATCGGCTGGATCGAGGAGCCGACGCGGTTCGCGATCGCGGCCGGCCAGTCGCTCACCGGCGTCGGTCCGGCCGGGATCAACGAAGACTTTCCGCTGACCGGCCCGCGCTCGCTGTACGGGACCACGAAGCTCGCCTGCGAGCTGATCCTCGAAGAGTACGCCGACATGTTCGGCTTGCGGTACGTGATCGACCGCTGCGGGGTGATTACGGGACCCTGGCAGATGGGCAAGGTCGACCAAGGAGTGTTCGCGTTGTGGGTGGGCCGCCACTACTTCAAGCGGCCGCTCACGTACATCGGGTACGGCGGGACGGGGAAGCAGGTCCGCGATCTGCTCGCGATCGACGAGCTGTGCGAGCTCGTGCTGCTTCAGATCGAGCGGATCGGCGAGCTGCCGCGGCGCACGTACAACGTCGGCGGCGGGCTCGCGTCGAGCCTCTCGCTGGCGGAGACGACGGCGCTGTGCGAGGAGATCACCGGGAACCGGGTGGAGATCACCGCCGTCCCGGAGAACCGGCCCTCCGATCTGCGGCTCTATGTCACGGACAACGCGCGGGTGAGCGCGGATACCGGTTGGGAGCCGCGCAAGACGCCGCGCGACGTGCTCGCCGAAATCCACGCCTGGATACGCGGGAACGAGTCGCTCGTCGCCCCGCTTTGGTCGTAACGGAGGAACGACTCGGGAAGTCATGTCCGTCGTCATCGTCACCGGTTCGGCCGGCCTGATCGGCTCTGAAGCCGTCGCCTACTTCGCTGAACGCGGCCACCGGATCGTGGGGATCGACAACGACTTCCGGCAGCGATTTTTCGGCCCCGATGCTTCGACGGCATGGAACCGGCGCTCGCTCGAGGCGCGCTTTCCCAAGCAGTACGCGCACGTGGACGCGGACATTCGCGACGCCGAAACGATGGACGCGTTGTTCGGGCGCCACGGGCGGCAGATCGCGCTCGTCGTCCATGCCGCCGCGCAACCCTCCCACGACTGGGCGGCGAGCGATCCGCAGACGGACTTCACGGTGAACGCCAACGGCACGCTCTCCGTCCTCGAAGCGGCTCGCAAGCACGCGCCGAACGCGGTCTTCGTCTTCATCTCGACCAACAAGGTGTACGGAGACGCTCCGAACGAGCTTCCGCTCTTCGAGCAGGAAACGCGCTGGGAGATCGAGCGCGAGCATCCGTACTGGGAGGGGATCGACGAGAACCTGCGGATCGACCGTTCGAAACATTCGCTCTTCGGCGCCTCGAAGGTCGCCGCCGACGTGCTCGTCCAGGAGTACGGCCGGTACTTCTCGATGCCCACCGCGGTCTTTCGCGGGGGGTGCCTCACCGGCCCGAACCATTCCGGGACGAAACTGCACGGCTTTCTCGCCTATTTGCTGAAGTGCACCGTGACCGGAGCGCGCTACGAAGTTTTCGGCTACAAGGGAAAGCAGGTCCGCGACAACATCCACTCGCACGACCTCGTTTCGGCGATCGACGAAGTGTTCCGCGCGCCTCGTTGCGGTGAGGTCTACAACGCCGGCGGGACGCGGTTCTCCAACTGCTCGATGATCGAAGCGATCGCGCTGTGCGAAGAGCTCTCCGGACGCCGGCTGGACTGGACGTACCGCGAGACGAATCGCGCCGGCGACCACATCTGGTACATCAGCGACATGGCCAAGTTTCGGGCCCACTACCCGAACTGGCGGCAGCGGTACGACCTGCGTGCCCTGCTGGCCGAGATGTACGAGAAGAACGTCGATCGCTGGCTCGCAGAACCCGTTCCGGCGCCCTAAGGCCGCTCGATGCTGTCGGTCGTCGTCCCGGCGCGGAACGAAGAGGAGTCGATCGAGGCAACTCTGGCCGGCCTTGCCGAGCGGTTGGAGGCGGAGCGCATCGCTTTCGAGATCATCGTCGTCGACGACCACTCCACCGACCGTACCGCCGAGGTCGTCGCGGGCCTGCGCCGGCCGAACGTGCGCTGCGTGCCGAACCTGCGCCGGCCCGGCTTCGGCAACGCGATCCACACCGGGCTGGACGCGTTCGCGGGCGATGCGGTCTGCATCGTCATGGCGGACGCCTCCGACGATCCCGCCGACGTCGTCAGATATTGGCGGGCGATCCAGCAAGGATACGACTGTGCGTTCGGCTCGCGCTTCGTGCGGGGCGCGCGGGTCGTCGACTACCCGTGGCTGAAGCTGGTGCTGAACCGGACCGCGAACACGTTCATCGCCGCGATCATGGGTATTCGCTACAACGACGTCACGAACGCGTTCAAGTGCTTCCGCCGCGAGGTGATCGACGGGGTGCGCCCGATCATCTCACCACACTTCAACATCACCGTCGAGCTGCCGCTGAAAGCGATCGTTCGCGGCTACTCGTGGACGATCGTCCCTACGAACTGGTACAACCGCAAGGGCGGCGTCTCGAAATTCAAGATCAAAGAGATGGGCAGCCGCTACCTGTTCATCGTGCTCTACGCGCTGATCGAGAAGTGGCTCTCGCGCGGAGATTACGTGCGTCCCGCCGATTCGCCGGCCGCGCTCCCGGTGGAGCGCCGCTAGCGTGGGCCCGCCCGAAACCGAAGGATTCCGCACCGGCTGCGGAAACTCGGTGCCGCGATGACCGGCGAAGGCTATCGGTACGAGGGGACGGACTACCTGAAGCTCGGCGAGGTCGCGCTGGCGAACTACAACGCGTCGATCGCGGCGTTCGTGCGCCGCTTCGGCGCCGGCGCGCACGACGTGGTGGACTTCGGCGCCGGGATCGGCACGCTCGCGGTCAAGGTGCGCGAGCTCGGGCTGGAGCCGCTGTGCGTCGAACCGGACGAAGGCCAGCGCGCCGAGCTGGTGCGCCGCGGTTTTCGCACGGCCGCCTCGCTCGACGGCGTCCCCGACGAAAGCGCGGACTACATCTACTCCTCGAACGTTCTCGAGCACATCGAGGACGACGTTCGCGCGCTGCGGACGCTGCGGGAGAAGCTCCGGCCGGGCGGCACGCTGTTGCTCTACGTCCCGGCGTTCCAGTCGCTGTTCAGTAGCCTGGACGAGGCGGTCGGCCATCACCGGCGGTACGACAAGACCTCGCTCGGGGCGCGGCTCGCCGAGGCCGGCTTTGCGGTGAACGAGCTGTTCTACGCCGACTTCTTCGGCTATTTCGCGACGCTCGCGTTCAAGCGCGCCGGGAACACGATGTCGAACGCGAACTCCTTCACGCTGCACCTCTACGACCGCGTCATCTTTCCGGTCGGTCGCGTGATCGAGCGCATCGTCCGCGTCCCGGTCGGCAAGAACGTCGTCGGCGTCGCGCGCCGCCCGTAGCCGTGGCCGGCTCAACGCCGCCGGCGCAGGCTCACGAGAGGTTCTGGTCGCCGGCGTTTCTCACCGCGTTCGGGCTCGGGCTGGCGTTCAAGCTGTGGTTGATCGCCGACGACAAGCGTTCCGCCATCTATGCCCCGCACGATGACTTCAACTTCGTCGAGCACGCGCGCACGATCCTCGATGGGCAATGGTTCGGGAGTTACGACCAGTTCACGCTGATCAAAGGGCCATTCTACCCGCTCTTCATCGCCTTGGCTTCGGATCTCAGCGTTCCGCTCCGCATCGCGGAGATGCTGCTTCACGCGCTCGCCTGCGTGGTCGCCGTGTGGGCCGTTGCACCGGCGGTCAGGCCGGCGATCGTTCGCATCGGAATCTTCGCGCTGCTCTTGTTCGATCCGTACACGTACGAGAGCACGACCGCGCGCGTCATCCGCGGCGACGTCATGGAGGCGCTGGCCCTGTTGGTCGTCGCACTGACCGTTGGCATCGTCCTGCGGCGTGAGCGCGACGTGACGTCGATGGTCCCGCCCAGCGCCGCCCTCGGGCTCGCGCTGGCCGCCTTTCTGCTCACGCGCGAAGAAGGGCCCTGGCTCTACCCGTTCCTGGTCCCGCTGGCGGTCGTGTACCTCCTCGCCGGCGCGCCGAGGTCGTGGAGGGCGTTCGGAAAGCGCTCCGTTCCTATCGTGACCGCTGCCGGTGTCGCCGGCACGTGCTGGGCCGCGGCTGCGGCGGAGAATCTATCCGTCTACGGTTGGTTCACGACGACCGAGCTCACCTCACCGGAGTTCACTTCCGCCTATGGAGCGCTCGCGCGCATCGTTCCGCCGCCTCCGAAGAACGGCCGGCGGGTCGATCCTCGGATCCCGATTCAGCTGCCGGCGCTCGAACCGGTGTATCGCGTGAGTCCCGCGGCCCGCGAACTCCAGCCGTATTTTGACGGCGCGCCGGGCCGGGCGCTGACACGTCAGAGCTGTGAGGTTCTCAAGATATGCGGTGGAATCGCCGGAGGGTGGTTCGTATGGTTCTTCCGCGATGCTGTCGCACTCGCGGGTCACTACTCAAGCGGGGTGCAGGCGCGTCACTACTACCTCACGCTCGCGGAGGAGATCGACGCCGCGTGCGAGCGTAAGGCATTGCAATGCACGGCAAACCGGCATACCCTCGCCCCGAAGGTGCCGCTGTCGGCGGCGCCCTTCATCCTCGGCGACGCTCTGCGAGCGGCTATGAACCTGGCGAGGTTCGATTGGCTTACATTTGACGACGCTGCTGCGACGACGGCTCCCGTCGTGGACCTGTTCCGCAGCACGGTAGATGACAGGCTCAGCGTCGACGTGACCGATCCCGCCGATCACGCGCTCAAGCGAAGAGACCAACGAGCGATCGCAAGCGTTTATCGCAAGATCGTCCCGCCGCTCACCGCTCTGTCCTTTGTAGCGCTGGGCGTTCGTCTCGTGGCGTCGATTCGCCGGCGGCGCTTCGACCCCATTGCGGCAATCGCGCTGTCCTGCCTCGCCGCTGCCGCGACACTGTTGCTCCTGCTTGCAACGATCGAGGAGTTGTCGTTTCCTGCGCTGAGCTTCGAGTACTGGAAACCGCTGTATCCGATGACGCTCTTCGGGAACGTCCTTGTGCTGAGCGCTGACGCAGCATCGTTGCTGCCGGCCTCGGTCTCGCGTCGACTCGCCCGCTTGGAGCGCCCGATCACTCTGTCGCCTGCGGCACTCACCGCGGTCGTCGCTTGCCTGCTCGCCTTCGCTGGATGGCGCGCCCTAGCGGCGATCGACGTTCGCGCGTACGCCGCTGGCGCAGCGGTCACCCCAGGTATCGCAGCGACGCCGCAACCGCGGATTTTTGACAAGACGCGCCTCGACGCTCTGGCGCAACGCCAGCCGGCCACCACGGCAAGCTTCGACGGCGCGCTCGTAGAAATTCACGGGGCCTGGCACGTGCAATCGCTCCCGACGTTGGCCGTGAAGAAAGGCGCCACCCTGAAGCTCGTCGGATGGGCCGCCGATCCGGCGACCCATTTGCCGTCGCGGGGGCTGATGTTGATCGTCGACCGAGTTCGGCGAATCGATATCACGAATGAGTACGGCGCCGACCGCGAAGACGTCGCGGCGGCTTTTCATAACCCCGCGATGCGAAGTACGGGTTATGCCGCGCTGCTTCCAACGTCGGCGCTCGCCATTGGCAACCACACGGTGCAACTGGGCATTGTCACCTACGACCAAAGCGGCTACTATCCGGCCGCAAGCATCTCATTCATTGTCAGGTAGCGGGCGGTGGTCAGGCCGACGGGCCCAGGCGGCGCCTCAACGAGTACGCGCGGTGCGCTCCCGGCGCGGCTGCGCTCGCGTGGGCTCGGCGCGGCGAAGAGGATTCCGAACCGGGCTCGGAAACTCGCTCTCGCGATGACAGGCGAAGGCTATCGGCACGGAGCCACCGGCTACTTAGAGCTCGGCGAAGTCGTGCTGCACCTCGACGACCGCGTCATCTTTCCGGTCGGCCGCGTGATCGAGCGCATCGTCTCCGTCCCGGTCGGCAAGAACGTCGTCGGCGTCGCGCGCCGCTCCTAACCATGGCTGACTCGACCGCTCCGGCGCAGACCCGCGAGAGGCTGTGGTCGCCGTCGTTTCTCGCGGCCGTTGCGCTCGGGCTGGCGTTCAAGCTGTGGCTGATCGCCGACGACAAGCGTTCCGCCATCTATGCGCCGCACGATGACTTCAACTTCGTCGAGCACGCTCGCTCGATCCTCGACGGCAGATGGTTCGGCGGCTACAGCCAGTTCACGCTGATCAAAGGGCCGTTCTACCCGCTCTTCATCGCGCTTGCGTCGGATCTCAGCGTGCCGTTGCGCATCGCCGAGATGCTGCTGCACGCCCTAGCGTGCGCCGTCGCCGTGTGGGCGATTGCGCCCGCCGTTCGCTCCACCGCTGTTCGGATCGGGATCTTCGCGCTGCTCCTGTTCGACCCGTGGACGTACGACACCACGACCGACCGCGTCATTCGCGGCGATGTGATCGAAGCGCTCACGCTGCTCGTCGTCGCGCTGAGCGCGGGCATCGTCCTGCGGCACAGGCAGGATCCGGTGCGCACGATTCCGGCGAGCGCCGCGCTCGGGCTCCCGTTAGCTGCATTTCTGCTGACCCGAGAAGAGGGACCGTGGCTCTACGCGTTCCTCCTGCCGCTCGCGGTCGTCTATCTCTTCGCCGTGGCGCCGAGATCGTGGCCGGTGCTGGCGAAACGCTCCGTTCCGATCGTGGTTGCCGTAGGCGTAGCCGTGGCCTGCTGGGCGGTCGTCGCTGCAACGAACCTGGCCGTGTACGGCTGGTTCACGACGGTCGAGCTCACGTCACCCGAGTTCAAGTCCGCCTACGGAGCGCTGGCGCGGATCGTCCCTTCCCCCGAAAAGAACGGCGAGCACGTCGATCAGCGAGTTCCGGTCCATTTTTCGGCGCTGGAAGCGGCATATCGAGTGAGCTCGGCCGCGCGCGAGCTCAAGCCGTCCTTCGACGGCCCGGGGGCCGCCTCGCTCGTGAGCAGGAGCTGCGAGCAGCTCAAGGCATGCGGAGGCATCGCCGGAGCCTGGTTCGTGTGGTTCTTTCGCGACGCCGTCGCGAACGCCGGCCACTACTCCAGCGGTGCGGAGGCGCGGCGCTACTACGTGACGCTCGCCGCGCAGATCGACCAGGCGTGCGCGGAGAAGAGGTTGGAGTGCACGCCGAATCGCCACAGCCTCGCGCCGAGCGTGCCGTTCTCCGCCGCTCCCCGCATCGCCGGCGACGCGGTCCGCGCCGCGGGGCATCTGGTTACGTTCGACGGGCTCGGATTCGCGGACCCCGCCCCCAATCCGACTCCGGTCACCGACGTCTTCCGGAGCGTCGTCGACGACCGGCTGAGCAACGACGTCGCGAATCCCGCGGATCATTTGCTCAAGCGCGACCGGCAACGCATCATCGGCCACGTCTATCAGGCGATCGTGCCGTTGCTGATCGCGCTCGCGGCCGTCATATTGATCGTCCGCCTGTTGACTTGGCTCCGGCTACGGCGGTTCGACCCCGTCGCGGCGATCGCGCTCTGCAGCCTCGCCGCCGCCGCGGCGCTCCTCGTGCTGCTCGCGGTCATCAGCGACTACGCGTTTCCGGCGGTGAACTCCGAGTACTTGAAGCCGCTCTATCCGCTGACGCTGTTCGGAACCGTGCTGGTGCTGACCGCCGATGCGGCGGCTTGGCTTTCTGAATCATCGCTGCGCGTGCTGCAGCGCCTTCAGATCCCGATCCGCCTCTCGCCCGCGGCGCTCACCGCGGTCGTAGCGTTCGTGCTCGTTCTCGCCGGGTGGAGCGGCTTTTCGGCATTGAAGTTCCGTGCCGTGGCGCAGAGCGCGCCGGTGGTCGCTACAGCGTCACCCGAGCTCGACTCGGGCCGGCTCGAAGGCCTCAGGCGCATGCAACCGGCCGACACGGCGGCGATCGACGGCGCGCTGGTGGAGAGCCCCAAACGGCCCGGTACTTGGAGCGCGCAGCGCCTCGAGAGGCTCGCGGTGAGCCGAGGCGCGACGGTGAAGCTTTTCGGCTGGGCCGCCGACCCGGCGAGGAAACCGTCGCGCGGGCTGATGTTCATCGTCGACGGCGAGCGGCGCATCGACGTCACGCGGGACTACGGCGCGCCCCGCCCGGACGTCGCGGCGGCCTTCAACAACCCCTCGATGCTCAACACCGGGTTTTCGGCGACGCTGCCGACGTCCTCGCTTCGCACGGGAACGCACGTCGTCACGCTGGGGATCGTCAGCCTGGACGAGAAGGGTTACTACCCTTCGAGAAGCGTCACGTTCGTCGTCTTGTAACCCGTGACGACCAGTAGGAAGTAGCGCATGGCGATCGGATTTGTCGCTGCGGCGTCGTTTCTGGCGATACGGTATGCGCTGCTGCACTCGGGGCGCGGCGCGGTGAGAAGCCATGTCGCTGCCGCAGCGGGCGCGGGCCTCGTGATCGCTTTGTTCGTCGTCTTTGCGACCGTGTTCGGCGGGCCGGCCGCCGCGTGGAACATCGCGAACGGCGGCGCCGGCGCCGAGGACGCCGGGTTGCGCGGAGAGGCGGTTCACCCGCCGGGACTCCGGCTCGATCCGCGCGAGCTGGCGCGGCTTGCGCCCTCGCCCGGCGCGCCGGGGATCGGCACCATCGACTTGCTCAACGGGCTCCTCGCGGACGAGCCCCTGCACGCGCTGCGCTTTGCGCGCGGATCGACGATCGTCATCTACGGCTGGGCTGGCGACTCGTCGAGGAAGCCCGGAGCGGCGCTCATCGCGATCGTCGACCGCAAGCGGCGCTTCGACATCACGCGGTTCTACGGCCGGCATCGGATCGATGTTGCCCGCGCCTTCGGTGAGCGCGGGATGGAGTTCAGCGGTTTCCAAGACGCTGCCGTCCCGACGAACGGCCTCGCCGCCGGCCGCCATCAGCTCACGCTCGGGATCGTGCGCGCCGACCGTGCGCACTACGATCCGATCCCGCAGATCCGCTGGTTCGAGCTACGGTGAGGTTCGCGCTTGGCGGGACCGAACGTATCTACGCCGCAACCGTGCTGCTCCTCGGCGTGCTGTTCGCGCTCGTCCTCCCGCCCATGCAAGGGCCGGACGAGGTCGCACACTTCGTTCGCGCCTACGGGATCGGGGAGGGGCTCTGCATCGCGCCGTCGACGATTCGCGTCCCGCAGTCGTATCTCGACGAGGCGTCGAAGCGATTCCGGCCGCTGACGGCCGACGATCCGGAGGTCGCCGAAGGCCGGCTCCGAAGCGCGATCGTCTCGAGCCTGCGCGTGCCCGCGTCCGATGCGGACTTCGAGCAGCCGTCGATGTTCTTGATCGACGTCTATCCGTGCGTGTTGTACGCACCGGCGGCGTTCGCGCTCGCCGTCACGCACGTCTTTCATCCGAGCTTGCCGGTGGCGTTGTTGTTCGCGCGTTTGGCGACCCTCGTCGCCTGCCTGGCGCTGATGCTCGCCGGCTACCGGCTCGCGCCGTTCGGCAAGCCGCTGTTCGTCTTCGTCACGCTGCTTCCGATGTTCGTAGCCCAGTCGGCGGTCGTGTCGGCCGACGCGCTCGCCGACGCTCTCGCCCCGTTCGCCGTCGCGGCGCTGTTGCGGCTGCGCTTCGGCGATCCCGAGCGTCAGCTGACACGAGCCGAGCTGGTCGGGCTTGCCGCGCTCGCGGTCGCGCTGGCGCTCGCGAAGCTCGACGGCGCTCTGCTCCTTCTCTTCCTCCTGATTCCCGCGGCGCGCTTCGGCGGAACCCCGCGAAAGTACGGAACGATCGCCGCGTTCGGCGCGCTCGGTCTCGCGGTGAGCTTCGCCTGGTCGGCGCTGAACCGCGATCTGGCGCGATACGTCATCGGTCTTCAGCTCAGCGACCGCAACGTCGACGTCGCGTACAACGTGCACTACGTCGTGAGCCGTCCCGCCGAGACGGCGCTGATCTTCTGGAACGCGGGACGCGCCCACGGTGCGGACTGGATCACCACCACGGCCGGAACGTTCGGCTGGGCGGTCGCTCCGCTGCCGGCGTGGTCGGTCGGGGTCGCGATCGCGGTTCTGATCTATCTTTCGATCCGCGTCCCTGCGCGCAACCGGCTCGGCCGGCGCTCGCGAGCGCTACTCGTCGTCACGGCGCTCGGCGGCGTCGTCGTGGCGCTCGTCGGAACCTTCGCCTACGCGCTCACCCGCGGGCAGCTGGCGCAGCCGGCGTCGTCGATCGCGCTCGTCGGCGTGCAAGGACGGTACTTCTTGCCGTTCCTCATTCCCCTCGGGCTCGCCGCCGGCTCGGCGAGCAACGGCACGGAGGAGGCGGACACGTATCTTGCGATCGGCGCGGGCGCGCTGCTGAACGTGATCGCGCTGGTGACGATCGCGCAGTACTTCTACCGCTGAACGCGTCGCGCCGATCAGCGCTTGCGTCCGATCAAAAGGTTCAGCGCCCCGATCTCGTCGTTGACCTGCGGTGAGAGGGCGCGCACGAACGGCTCGTCGATCAGCGTCATCGGATCCTTCGAGAGCTCGGCGACGGTCAGGCGGTCGAAGGCGGAGGCCAGCTCGGGCGAGAGCCCGCGCCGCCACGCCTGAAGCAGCCAGGTCAGGGTGAAGATCGGGAGCCCGGCGACGGGCACCTCGAGCCGCTCGACGTCGAGGTCGCGGAACAGGTTCCGCAGCCCCGCCGAGGTCATATTGTAGTAGTGGTTCGGGTAGCCGTGGTACGGCTGCAGGAACGGAACCGCCGCGAAGATCCGCCCGCCCGGACGCATGATGCGGACCAGCTCGCGCGCGGCGGCGAACGGATCGCGAACGTGCTCGAGGACCGCTACGCTGACGACCAGCGCGAACGTGTCGTCGGCAAACGGCAGACGTTCGCTCGCCGCGACGACATCGGTCGTCGCGTACTGCACGATGTCGAGGTTGACGACGTCCTCGCGGTATTGCGGCCGGAGCCCTGCGCCGACGTCGATCACGGGACCGTCGGCGCGCACGATTAGGTCGAGCAGCGTCGGATCGTAGCCGTGCGCCGAGACGTTCTCGGTCTCGACGATCCCGCAGCGCTCGCGGGTCTGCGCGTCGAGCATGTCGTAGGCGCTCGCGCCGCGCGCGAACGCGTGCCCGTTCGCACACCGCAGCTGCGAGCGGCCGTCGAGCACCGTGCCGCAGAGCGGGCAGCGCAGCCACGGCCGGATCGTGTCGAGCTTGCGCGCTTTCGCCGCCGTGAACGCGTCCAGCGCCGCGCGGTCGGCGCTCAGGTCGATCGGAAACTCTTCGGCCCCGGCCGGGTGCTCGTACCGGATGCGCCACGGTCCTCGCGCGGCGGTCTCGATGTCGATCCAGCCGCCGAAGCCGGCCGAGGCGACGCCCGGTGATTGGGCGCGAACGTCGGGGCGGTCGACGCCTTTGAGCGGAACGTTCGATCCGTTTTGCGAGCGGAGCGAGACGGTTTCAATTTTGCTCACCGCGTCGTCGACGATCCACCCGCGTACCGGAACGGTCGGCGTGAGGACGACGCAACCCGGCGGCTCATCGAGATGAAAGATCCGGCCCACGCCGCGCTCTTTCCCCGGCGTGCCGCTTTTCCCGGCTCTCCCGCGGGCCCCTAGTCCTCAGGCTTGCGGCGTCGCGGAACGATTCGCAGCGTGCCGAGCGCGCGGCTCGCGTACGTGTGTCGGCTCGCGTCGAGGACGGCGAGCGCCAACCCGTAGGTTCGCGGCGCGAGATCGCCGGTGTCGAGCCGAACGCTGAACCAGCCGTCGTCGACCGGCGGCTTCGAGAAGACCGTCGCCGGCCGCTCGCAGCGAAAACCGGCGAGCGCGGCGTATCGGCGCACCGGAACGCCGCAGCCGGGATCGATCTCAAGAAAGACCTCGGCGGCGGCGCGACCGCCGGCGTCGACGGCCCAGCCTTCGACTGCGAGGATGGTGCCGCGGCGCAGCGGCGCCTCGAACCCCTCGCCCACCGCCCGCAGCGGACCGCGCTTCTCGGCCGCGCCGGGCTTCCCGGAGCGGCGGAGCTCCGCCACGGCGGCCTCGACCCCGGCGGCCGCCGAGCGCCGGCGCGCGTACGGGGGGAACGCCCGGGCCGGCCCCGCGACGTCGACGGTCACGGTGAGGCTTCCGGCGAAGAGCCGGCCGTCGTCGTCGAAGCCGTTGACCCGCAGCTGGTGGCGGCCGCGCCCCAGTGCGTCGGCCGGGACGACGATCTCGAACCCGAGCCGGTCGTCGTGCGCGTTCGCGACGCCGCGGAGGTCCGGCCGCTCGACGTCGCACGGCGCGCTCCACGGCCGATTCCAGGGGTCGAACGCGACGACGCCGGCGACACGCGAGCGCGCCCGCGGGTCGACCGCCCAGCCGCTCAGCAGCGCGAACCGGTTCTCAGCGACCGGCCGCCCGTTCGCGGCCACCGCCCCGTCGGGGCCGATGTCGATGACCTCGTCGACCAGCACGCGGGCCGCGCCGGGGTGCGACGCGAGCTCGGGCTTTGGCGTCGGCGCAAGCCAGAACGGCCGGTATCCCGCTTCGTACCAGCGGCCGTCGGTGCCGAGACCGTATGCGCGCAGCTCGTGGCCGCCGGGGGCGAGATCGCCCGTTGGGACGATCGCGCGGTAGCCGATCCGCTCGGGGGTGTCCGGACGGACCGCGGCGATGTCGGCCCGCGAGAGCCCGGACTCGGTCGCGTGCCCGCGGTGACCGTCGAGGACGACGATGACGGTGCGGAACGGGCGGTCGCCGTCCGGATCGACGATCCAGCCGCCGCCGACGACCGGTGCGCCGAGCGGAACGCGCTGCGGCCGCGGGTGCGCGAGCAGCTTCGGAAGCCCGTCGACGTAGTCGAAAAGGTCGAGCGCGCCGGCGGTATAGCCGGCGACGGCGAGCGGGTCGAACGCTGGTGTCGAAGCGGAGTTCGTCATCGGCGGCGAGAAGCCGGAGCGGCCCTTGCACGCCGCGCGACCGGCGGCCTTCCGGGCCCGACCGATGGACACCGACGAGCGCGCAACCCCGATCCTGAATGAGTCACCCTCGCGGAACGCGGATGCCGAGCGCCAGCGCGCGCTCGCGGTCCAGCTGGCCACCGAGGTCGAGCGAGCGCGCAGCGAGGCGGCGGCGGCGCGCGCCGAGGCCGACGATGCCGAAGCGAAGCTGCTCGAGCTGAACGTCCGTTACACCGGCGACCGCATTGCCGCGTGGAGCGCCGAGCGGGAACGGCAGGCCGCCGAGAGCCAGTTGGCGCGCGCCCGCGCTCAGGTCGCGCGGATGCAGCCGGTCCTGCGCAACGCCCGCGCGCTGCTGGGGTCAATGCAGGACAGCCGGTTCTGGAAGGCCCGCAACGCCTGGTTTGCCGTCAAAGCGCGGCTTGGCGTGAACCCGTCGGGGCCGCAGCCGCGCTGGGTCCCGGAGGTCGACGACGCCGTCGACGACTGGACCCCCTACGACCGCTGGATCGCCGAGCACCGGCTGCGCCCCGCCGACGTGCGGCACCGGCGGAACATGCTCCCGGCGCTCGCGCTGCGGCCGACCTTCAGCGTGCTGATGCCGGTCTACGAGACGCCGGAGACGTTTCTGCGCGAGGCGCTCGACTCGGTGTTGGCGCAGGTCTATCCCGACTGGGAGCTGTGCGTCGCCGACGATGCGTCACGCTCCCCGCACGTGCGCGCCGTGCTCGAGGAGTACGCGCGCGACGACCGGCGGATCAAGCTCGTCTTTCGCGAGTCGAACGGGCACATCGCGGCGACGACGAACAGCGCGCTCGCCGTCGCGACCGGCGAGTTCGTCGCGCTGCTCGACCACGACGACCTGCTCGCGGTCGACGCGCTGTTCGAAAACGCGCTGGTCGTGAACGCGCGCCCCGACGTCGACATCGTCTACTCTGACGAGGACAAGTTCGACGAGAGCGGGCGCCGCCGCGACCCGTACTTCAAGCCGGACTTCTCGCCGGAGTCGCTGCTGGCGCGCAACTACGTCTCGCATCTGGGCGTCTACCGGCGCAGCCTCGTCGACGAGCTCGGCGGTTTTCGCGAAGGCTTCGAGGGAAGCCAGGACTACGATCTGATCCTGCGCGCGAGCGAGCGCACGGACCGCATCGCGCACATCCCGCGCGTGCTCTACCACTGGCGGAGCCACCGCGCTTCGACCGCCGAAGCTCGCGAGCAGAAGGGGTACGCGCACGACGCGGCGGCTCGCGCGCTCGAGGAGGCGCTGCAGCGCCGCGGCGAGCCGGGACGCGTCGAGACGCACGACCAGGTCCCCGGGATCTATACCGTTCGCTACGCGATCCGCGCGCCGCAAAGAGTCAGCGTCGTCATCCCGACCCGCGATCACGGCGCCGACGTCGACCTGTGCCTGCGCTCGCTCTTCGAACGCACGACGTATCGCGACCTCGAGGTCATCCTGCTCGACAACGGCAGCACCGACGAGGACTCGCTGCGCGTCTTCGGCCGCTGGCTCGAGCGCGAGCCGGAACGGATCAAGCTCGTCCGCTACGACGTCCCTTTCAACTTCTCGCGGCTGAACAACCACGCGTCCACGCACGCGAACGGAAGCTATCTGCTCTTCCTCAACAACGACACGGAGGTGATCGCCCCCGACTGGATCGAGGCGATGCTCGAGCAGGCCCAGCGGCCGCCGATCGGCGCGGTCGGCGCAAAGCTGCTCTACGGCGACGAGACGATCCAGCACGCCGGCGTCGTGATCGGGCTCGGCGGCTGCGCCGGCCACAGCCACAAGCACTATCCGGCCGATGCGCCGGGATACTTCTACACGCCGCAGACCGTCAACAACTACTCGGCGGTCACCGCGGCGTGCATGATGCTGCGCAAGGCGGTGTTCGAGGAGGTCGGCGGCTTCGACGAGTCGCTCGCGATCGCGTTCAACGACGTCGACCTGTGCCTGCGAATTCGCGCGGCGGGTTACCGGAACGTCTACGTCCCGCACGCAGTACTCTACCATCACGAGTCGAAGAGCCGCGGCTATGAGGACACGCCGGAGAAGATGGCTCGTTTCCTCGGCGAGCAGCGCACGCTGCAAACGCGCTGGCACATCGGCAACCTGCCGGACCCTTACTACAATCCGAACCTCACGCTGCTGACGGAAGACTATGCAATCGGCCCCTAGCATTACCCCCGAACTGCGGATCGATCCGGCACCGAGCTCGGTCCCGGCGATAGAGCTCGGCGGGGTGACGCTCGTTCGGCGGACGCAAGAAGAGCTGCACTACGATCTCAAGCGCACGCTCTTCCGGCTCCTGAGCCGGGACCTCGAGCGGGTGCGCCGCCGCACCGTTCTCGGCGATGTCTCGCTGCGAATCGCGCACGGCGAGAAAGTCGGAATCATCGGCCCGAACGGGAGCGGCAAATCGACGCTGCTCAAGGTCATCGCCGGAATCTTGCAGCCGACGCGCGGGCGCGTCTTCGTCGACGGAACGATCGCACCGCTGATCGAGCTGGGCGTCGGTTTCGACGCCGAGCTCTCGCTGGTCGACAACATCATCTACTACGGCGTCCTGCTCGGTCACCGCGAGCAGCTCGTGCGCGAGCACGTCGAGGAAATCCTCGACTTCGCCGAGCTCGGCGCCCATCGCGACGAGCCGACGAAGATTCTCTCCTCGGGGATGGCGGCGCGGCTGAGCTTCGCGATCGCGACCGAGTTCCGGCCCGACATCCTGCTCGTCGACGAGGTCCTTTCGGTCGGCGACGAGCGCTTCCGGCGGAAGTGCTCGGCACGGATCGACCGTTTCTGGGACGAGCATAGCACGATCGTTCTCGTGAGCCATGACATGCTCACGGTCGCGCGCACCTGCAACCGGGTCGTATGGATCGACGAGGGGCGGATTCGCTTCGACGGTCCGGCCGAGCGCGCCGCCGCCGAATACCTCTCGACGATTCCGACCATGCTGCAATTCAAGCGCGGCCAGGAGCTGCTCGACCTCGCCGACACGCACGCGCGCCGCGAAGTGCTCGTGCGCGGCATGTCCGGCATCGAGCAGCTCTACATCATTCGCGCTGGGCGCCGTCATCCGATCGCCTCTCCGGATTGGTGCCGGCAGCACGGCTACGAAGAGAGCGATGTCCTGCTAGTCGACGACGAGGTGATCATGCAGGTCGCCGAAGGAGATGTCCTCGCCTGATGTCCACAGCAATCGCCGCGGCGAGCAGTTCACGGGCGCTTTCGAGCACCTGGCAGCGCCGGCTCGAACTGATCCGCCTCTCCGCGCTCCGGCAGCTCCGCGCGCGCTATCGCGGAAGCGCGCTCGGCGTGCTGTGGTCGTTCGCCAACCCCCTGCTGACGACCGCGATCTATACCTTGATCTTCGGCACGGCCTTCGCGCGCTATTACGGCGGCTCGACGAGCGCGTACGTCGTCTCCGCGTTCGTCGGCGTGGTCGTGGTGACGTACTTTCTTCAGGCGACCGGCGAGGCGCTCGTCACGGTCGTAGCCAGCGGCGGCTTGCTCAACAAGATCGCCGTCGATCCCGAGACGTTCCCGGCCGCCGCGGTCGCCGCGAACACGTTTCAGCAGCTCATGACCACGTTTCCCGCGCTGCTGCTGATCGCACTGTTCGCCACTCACGACCCGCTGCGCGTATTGCTGGTCCCGTTCGTCCTCGCCGGCATCGTCGCCATGACGCTGGGGATCGCGCTCGCGCTCTCGGCGCTGTACGTCTTCTTTCGCGATCTCGCGTACCTGTGGGCGATCGTCGGATTCGTGCTGTGGCTCAGCAGCCCGGTCTTCTATCCGTCCGCGCTCGTTCCGGCGACGGTGCGCCAGTTCCTGATCGTGAACCCGGTCGGGATGGCGATCGGCGCGATTCGCGAGGTGACGATCGCGACGGGTCCGCTGGCCGTTGCGACGATCGCCCGGTTCTTGGTCGCCGCGCTGGTCGTCGCTTTGCTCGGCCACCTGCTCTTCACGCGCCTGCGCTCGGAGTTCATGGACCTGCTCTGATGCTCGACTTCACCGGGGAACGGTACATACCGTCGGTCAAGGGACAGATCTACTGCGAGCACCTGCACCGCTACGCGATCGCAGCGCGCGCCTGCGGCGGGAAGCGCGTGCTCGACGTCGCCTCCGGCGAAGGGTACGGCGCGGCGCTGCTGGCACGATACGCCGCCGACGTCGTCGGCGTCGACGTCGACGCGGAGATCGTCGCCCATGCGCGGCGGACGTACTACGTCCCGAACCTGCGCTTCGTCAACGCGCCGGCGACTGAGCTTCCGCTCGCCGACGCGAGCGTCGACGTCGTCACCTGCTTCGAGACGATCGAGCACTTGAGCGATCACGACCGAATGGTCGACGAGTTTCGGCGCGTCCTTGCATCCGGCGGCACGCTCTTCATCTCTTCGCCGAACAAGCTCATCTACTCCGACCGGGCCAACTACAAGAACCCCTTCCACGTTCGCGAGCTCTACTACAACGAGCTTCGCGACTTGCTCAAGCGCCGTTTCTCGAACGTGATGATCTACGGACAGCGCCTCGTCGCTTCGTCGGTGCTGCACCCGCTCGCGGGGGTGCGCAGCGGCGAGGCGGGCTGGTACGCCGGCGATCTCACCGCGATCGAGGACGGGCTGCCGACGCTCGGCGACCCGGTCTACTTTCTCGCCGTTTGCAGCGACGCGCCGCTGCGCGACCGGGTCTCGTCCGGTTTCGTCGATCCGAACGACAACGTGTTCGATCACCTGCTCGAGGAGCTGGAGATGCTGCGCGGCCGCATCTACGCCGGCGCCGACGCCGGCCCCATGCCGGAAGGGATCCAGGTCGCGCTCCCCGTGCCTGGGCCCTCGCCGCAAGCCGCAAGCGCTCCGGCGCATCGGCCTCGGCTCACCGAGCGCGAAGCGGGCCTGATCGAACAGCTCGAGCGCCGCGCGCGGGTGGGCGCGGATTGCGCCGAACCGGCGGAGCGCGTGTTGCAACTCGAAGCGGAGCTCGCCGAGCGGCTGGACGAGGTCGGTCGGCTCGAAGCCGAGATCGCGCGCCGGGACGAAGCCGAAGCGCGCGTCGCGGCGGAGCGTGCCGCTGCCGAGCAGGCGCACGAAGATGCGCTGGCGGCGGAGTGCGGGGCGCGCACCGCGCTGGAAGCCGAGCTGCGGTCGCGCGACGCCATGCTCGCCGAGCGCGACGTCATGCTCGCCGAGCGCGACGCCATGCTCGCCGAGCGCGACGCGGCGATCGCCTCGCGCGACGGTCGCGTCGCCGAGCTCAGAGCCGCCGTCATCGAGCGCGACCGGGAGATCGAGCTGCGAAACGCCGCCGTCCGCGAGGGCAATGCCTTGCTGGCCAAGCGTGACGCGGCGGCCGCGCAGCGCGACGCGCGCATCGCCGGTCTGGAGCGGGCACTCGACGAGCGAAACATCTACGCCGAGACCGCGATCGCCTCGCTGCGGGAGAAGATGCACGCGGAACAAGCCGAAGCGCTCGCCGGTTGCGAGGCGCGCATTGCCGAGCTTCAGGCGCGCTTGGCCGAATCGGAGGCCGCGACGGCGGAACTGCGGGAGCGCGCGCATCGCGACGGCACCGCGCTGCAAGCGATCTTGACCTCGACGTCGTGGAAGGCGACCGAGCCGTTGCGGCGCGCCGCCTCGATCGTTCGCCCCCGGCGGTCCGGCTCGGCGAAGTGACGTTTACGCCGGGGCGACTCGCAGCTCTTCCAACCGCATCGTGCAGTAGTCGATGTCCCGCGGCGTCGCCGGATTCGCCTTGAAGTTGAGGTAGACGGTCTTGCCGGCGGTTCCGCGCACGATCGCGTCGAACCGCCTGCCGCCGGCGCTCGGCGTGAAGACGCCGATCGACACGGGGGTATCGCCGCTCCCGTAGTTCGTACCGGCGAGGATCTGCGCGCCTTTGCACTGCGGCGTGTAAAATCGGACCAGCGCCGTCAACCGGACCTGCTTGAGCTGGGTGGGGCCGAACTCGATGACGGTGTCAGGCTCGTCGCCGACGCGCGTCGGGTGACCCGAGAAGATGTACGAGCCGTCTCCGGTCGGGACGACGTCCATCGGAAACGGGCTCGAGCGGCGAATCCAGCTGACGGCTTGCGTCGCAGGGGTCGCGCCGGCCTCGGGTGGCGGCGAGGACGTGCTCTCGAACGGGTCCGCGCCGGAGCGCAGCGCGCGAGCGACGGCGGTTTGCAGCGGCCGTCCCGCCGAAGTCAACCGAAGATGGTCGATCGAAACCGTGCAGTAGTCGACGTTCTTCGGCGACGACGCAGCGTGGCCGACCTTCATGAAGATCGGATTTCCGTGAACGTGGCGGAGGAGCACGTCGAGATGCTTCGCCGGCTGGTTCGGCGCGAGCGGCGTTGCGGCCGAGAACTGTGCGCCGCGGTATTCCGTCCCGAATACGAGCCGCGCGCCGGGGCAGCGCGAATCGAGCACCGTCGCTCCGGCCGAGATGCGCACGTCGTCGAGCCGCTCTTCGGGATGAACCAAGATCGTCTGGGGCTGCTGATCTTCGCGCGCCGGGTTCGCGAAGACCGTCGTCGAGCCGTCGCCGTTCAGCCGCGTGGTGACCGCGTACGGACTGCTCGCTTCGACCCAGCCGGTGCCGGTCGGCGGATTCTGCACGATTGCGCCGCTCCGAACGTATTCCGCCATCCGCCGCTGCGTATCGAGCGCGACCGCGGCCGAAGCCGGGCGCATGCGCTCGTAGACGCGCAGCGAGACGCCGTCTCCGAGATCGAAGCGGTCGGGGAGCGGGCGAAAATCCTCGGCGGCTTTCCAGTGTTGCTCGAAGACGTCGACCAGCACGTGGACGCGTTTCGTCTGGTCCGCCGGCAGGTCGTGCAAGAAGGGCTCGACGACGAGCACGTACTTGGCACGGTCCAGGGCGTCGGAGGGCGGCGGTTCGTTCGTGCTGTCGAACTGCGGCGTGTACTCGATCTGAAGCTTCGCCTCGGCCGGACCGAAGATCGTCCGCTCCGCTTCGCGCAGCAGGTCGAGGTTGAAGCGCTGCGACGAGGCGGCGACGACGATCCCGTCGGACGGTCCGGCTCGCGCGTGCAGCAGGTAGACCAGCCGGGTGATCTCGGTGTAGCCCGGATTGACGTGCGGCGGTTCGGGATAGGGCGCGAGCGAGCGCGGAACCGAGTTCGCGAACGCGATCGCCGGCTCGGTCAGCGGAAGCGCGACCGCCGTTCCGAACAGGAGCAGCGCCGCGATCGCGGCGGGGCCGGCGATGCGCAGCACCGGTTCGCGCAGCGTTCGCGCGTAGAGCCACGCCGACGTCAACCCGATCGCCATGAAGAACGGAAGCGCATGCGGATAGTGCGTCGGGCCTTGGCGCACGAAAAAGACCCAGACGAGCGCCCAGGTGATCGTCGCGACGACGATGATCCGAGCCAGCCCGCGGCGAGCCGCCGTTACGCGCGGAACGAGGACCATTCCGGCGATCGCGACGAGCAGCGCCGGCACGCCGATCGTCCCGAGCATCCCGGAGAAGATCACCCCGGGCGTCGCTTGCCACGGCGCGAAATACTGCGCGTAGCCCGGCGTGGTGATGCGGTGAACGAACTCCGGTGCGAGCGCCGCGAGGACGACGAGCGCGACGACGCCGGAGCCGGCGAGCGCGATCAGCGAGCGCGCCAAGCGCCGTCCGTCCCAGCGCTCGATCAGCGCGGTGACGAGCGCGTCGACAAAAAATGCGACGCCGAACGCGAAGTCGGGATAGACGTAGTGCCGCCGCAGCAGGACGGCGAAGGCGGCGCAGACGCCGCAGGCAAGGACCGGGCGCCAGCGCGCGCCGTGCTCCGAGCGGTCGTAGAGCAGCACCATCGCTCCGATCAACACCGCTCCGCTGATGTCGGCGTATCCTTGCAGGATGTTGCGCCACGTCAACGGGGTGAAGACGGTCGCCAGAACCGCGACGGTCGTGGCTTCGTTCGCCCGCTCCGGAAAGATGCGCCGCGCGATCGCGGCGACGATCAGCAGGAACGGAATGAAGTACACGATGAGCACGTCCCAGACGTACACCAACCGCGATTCGCCGAAGATCCGGACGAGCGGAACGAGCGGGAGCGTCAGCAGCTTGTTGTAGTCGTCGTTCAAGCTTCGGTACACGAGTGAGAGGCCTTCGCCGAACGAGCGCCTGAAGGCGTCGGCCACCGCGTACGTAGCATCTTGATATGCGGCGTAGTCCCAGTAGGGGTAGGCCCGCTCGTGCGCGAGGTAGAGCGCGCTGAACGCCATGGTCGCCAGCGCGATCGAGACGTAGAACAGGGCGCGACCCCCAAAAATCGCCGTCGCTCCGCGAGCGACGCGCGAGTACAGGCCCCTCGCCGCCTCGAGGACGGCCGCCGAGTACCGCTCTGGTTGGTCAGTTGTCTGTCGCATCGAGCTCCGTGGGAAGCGACCGGGTTCGATCGCGGTTCCCGGCGGCGAAGCGGGCCGTTCTCGCTCGGGCCGCACAGACCCCTCCGCGGCATCGTCCGGGATCCCCTGGGAATCATCTGCGGCGTGACGAAGGCGAGCGGCGGATGAAGGATGTCGAGGTCGTGCGTTACTTTGCGCATCCCGCTGCGCTGGTCGAAAGCGCCGCGATCGGCGCCGGGACGCGGATTTGGGCCTTTGCTCACGTGCTGCGCGACGCCGTCATCGGCGCCGACTGCAATATCTGCGACCACACCTTCGTCGAGAACGACGTTCGGATCGGCGACCGCGTTACGGTGAAATGCGGCGTGCAGCTGTGGGACGGTATCACGATCGAAGACGACGTCTTCATCGGTCCGAACGCGACGTTCACGAACGACGCCTTTCCCCGCAGCAAGGAATATCCGCCGGTGTTCTCGCGGACGGTGGTGAAACGCGGCGCGTCGATCGGAGCGAACGCCACGATCCTCCCGGGGCTGGTGATCGGCGAGCGCGCGATGGTCGGCGCCGGCGCGGTGGTAACGCGCGACGTTCCGCCGAACGCGATTCTAGCCGGAAACCCGGCGCGCATCATCGGATACGTGAACGCGACGGCGCCGTCGTCCGCCGGCGCGCGCGCCGCGCCGCCGCAGCCCGGCGTGACGGTGACGACCGTGTGCGGCGTGACGCTCCACCGGCTGCCGAAGGTCGACGACCTGCGCGGGCTGCTCTCGTTCGGCGAGTCCGGCCGCCACGTCCCGTTCGAGGTGCGCCGCTACTTCCTCGTGTACGGCGTCTCGAGCAAGGAGATCCGCGGTGAGCACGCACACAAGACGCTCCATCAGTTCTTGGTCTGCGTGCACGGAAAATGCCACGTGATGGCCGACGACGGCGAGCACCGCGAGGAGTTCGTCCTCGACGATCCGGCGCTGGGGATCCATCTCCCGCCGATGACCTGGGGCGTGCAGTACAAGTACTCGCCCGACGCCGTGCTGCTCGTGCTCGCTTCCGACTTCTACGACGCTGCCGACTACGTCCGCGACTACGCGGAGTTCCGCGCGCTGCGCAACGTTCAGCCGTGATCCTGCTCAACGACTTCAAGCGGCAGTGGCGTGAGACGCGCGAAGCGGCGCTCGCGACGTTCGAGTCCGTCGGTTCGAGCGGCTGGTACATTCTGGGAAGTGAGGTGCTGGCGTTCGAGGCGGCGCTCGCGAGCGTTTGGGGTATTCGCCACTGTGTCGGCGTCGCGAGCGGTTTGGACGCGATCGAGATCTCGCTGCGCGCGCTCGGCTGCGGGCCCGGCGACCGCGTCCTCACGACTCCCGTCTCGGCGTTCGCGACGACGCTCGCGATCGTCAAGCTGGGTGCGGTCCCGGTTTTCGTCGACGTCGACGAGTTCGGCTTGATCGACCTGGACTTGTGCCGCGGCGCGCTCGCCGAGCGTGACGACGTGCGGTTCGCGGTTGCGGTCCATCTGTACGGCCACGCGCTCGACCTCGAACGGCTCGACGCGCTGCGCCGCGACTTCGGGCTGCGCGTGGTCGAGGATTGCGCGCAGTCGTTCGGCGCGACGTTTGCGCGCCGCCCGACGGGTTCGTCCGGACAGATGGCGGCGACGAGCTTCTACCCGACGAAGAACCTCGGCGCGATCGGCGACGGCGGTGCGATTCTCACCGGCGACGAGGCCCTGCGCGACGCGGCGCGGCAGCTGCGCGACTACGGGCAGAGCGCGAAGTACCGCCACGACGTCATCGGGTACAACAGCCGGCTCGACGAGCTGCAGGCGGCGTTGATGAACCGGGTCTATCTTCCGCTCGAGGAACGGTGGCTGCGGCGGCGGCGGGAGGTCGCCGCGCGCTACAGCGCTGCGATCGCAAACCCGCGGGTCAGGGTTCCCGGCGCGCCGCGCGGCTCGAGCTCGGGCTGGCACCTGTTTCCGGTGCACGTCGAGGAACGGGACAAGGTCGCGTTCATCGCGCACCTGCGAGAACGCGACGTCCTGGCGGGCGAACACTATCCGCGCTCGATCGACGAGCAGCAGGCGCTGGCCGGCGTTCCGTTCGAGATCGTCGGCGCGCTGGCACGAGCGCACCGCCACGCGCGCACCGAAGTCAGCTTGCCGATCCATCCGTATTTGACCGACGAAGAGATCGAGCTCGTTGCTGCGGCGTGCAACGCCTGGGCCCCGCGCTAAGCGAGACCGAACGTCCCTCGCATCCACGCCGCCGTGCGGGCGAGGCCCGCCTGCCACGCGATTCGCGGGCGCCAGCCGGTCTCGCGCGTGATCAGCGTGGTGTCGAGCACGCTGACCGGAACGTCGGCGGCTCGCGCGCTCTTTCGCACGATCTCGATCTGCGGCAGCCCCAATGCGTCGCGGACGTCCTCGACGATCTGGTTCACGGTTCGCCCGACACCGCTGCCGACGTTCATGACCCGCTGCTCGCCCGCGTAGTCGAGGGCGTGCAGGAACGCCGAAGCGACGTCGTCGACGTGGATGAAGTCGCGCGTCACCTCGCCGGTTCCCCAGATCTCCACGGCGTGCCCGCTGAGCGCGCTGTGCATGATCGAAGCGACGACGCCTTGCTTTTTGAACGGCGACTGGCCCGGACCGTACGGGTTCGCGATCCGCAGCACCTGATAGTCGAGACCGTAGAGGTGCCGGTAGAGCGCCATGTATTTCTCGACGGCGAGCTTGTTGATGCCGTACGCCGAGATCGGGTCGGTCGGCGCGCTCTCCGGCGTCGGAATGATCGTCGGAACGCCGTAGACCGTACCGCCCGAGGATGCGAAGACGATCTTGCGCACCGAGGCGCTGCGGCACAGGTCGAGGAGCTTCACCGTCGTGAAGACGCTGGCGGTGAGATCCTCCCCGGGATCGCGGTTCGAGCTCTCGGGCGTGGACGAGCCGAGAAGGTGAAACACGACCTCCTGCCCTTCGAGTGCGCGCGCGAGCGCCGACAGGTCCGCGAACGTCGCGTTGGTCCAAACCGCGCGCGGGTCCCGGCCCTCGTCTTCCGACATCCGGCCGTAGCCTTGGACGATGGCGCCGCGGTCGCACAGCGCGGCAGCGAGCGAACGTCCCAAGAACCCGCCCGCGCCGAGGACCAGACAGCGCAGGCCGTCGAGCCGTGGTCCCGGCGCGCCGCCTACCAACCGCTGTCCGGCCGGTACACGGTGCACCACGAGTGGCCGGTGGACTCGGCGATCGAGGGCAACATCCGTTCGACGGCGTGCAGCATCGAGCCGTCGTACGGAAGCGGTTCGACGGGAAAGCTCGAGCTCTCGAAACCGCGCTGCCAGAGCGGCTCCAAGACCGCCGGCCGCGCCCAGAACATCGTGCCGAGCGGGAAGACCGGAAAATCCGGGAGCGCCGGGCGCGGCACGAGATCGGCCGCGAGCCGCTCCGCGAACGGCTTGTTCTTCGTCCAGCCGACGCAGTGGCGGTCTTCGGCGAAAACGAGACCGAGCTCCGGCTCGTTCGCGAACAGCGCGAGGATGCGGCGCAAGTTGTCGCGCGATCCGATCAGGGTGTCGATCAAGTAGCGGTTCCAGCGCTCGCCCATCGCGGAGTCGACGGCCAAGCTGCGCTTGCCGTGGAGATGTCCGACGACGTCGAAACCACCCGAGCGCAGATGGAGCTTGAGGGTGCTGAGCAGCGGGCCGATGTCGCGGCCGCGGTTGGGAGAGTCGATCACCTGAACGCCGCCGAACGCGTAGTTTCGAAACGCGTACTGGATCTCCAGCCGCTTGTGCGGCGAGGTCGTCGTGACGAACACGTCGGCGGCGCATTCAGCCTCGGTCAACTGCTCGACGTACCAGTCCGCGAGCTCGGGGTAGTGCAGGTGCAGGTGCAACGCCACGCGGCCGTCGTACGGCGGCGCCGGTTTGCGCTCGTCGAGCTCGACGCAGCGGTGGGTCGCGGGCGGGCCGGCGGCGGTCGGATCGAGGCCGAGCGGGTCCAGGGCCGGCCCGCCGGCGTCGGCGGCGCCCGCGACCCTCCAGCGATACGCGCCTTCGTTCAGCCCGAGCCGCGGGTTGTAGCGCAGCAGTCCCTTCGAGCCGCGCGCGGTGTAGTCCAGGATCGAGCGCCACGCCGAACCGCGGTCGCGGCCAGAGCGCGTTCCGTCGTGAAACGCCGCGTCGAAGTTGCCCGAAGCTTCGATCCGGCGCGCCGTCGCGATCAGCTCGGAGCGCAGCGCCATCGCGATCTCGAGTTGCCGCTCGATGAACTCCACGTAATCGTCGAAGTCGTGGCGCTCCCGCGCGTACCCCAGGTTGGCGCGCGCCGCTTCGCGCGCCGGCGGAGTTATCGCGCGCGCCAGTGCTTCGGCGGCTCGGCGCACGTCGCAGTACGGAACCGCGGCGCCGTGCGCCTTGCCGTCGTCGATGTCCTCGGCGACGCCGGTTGCCCGGTCGAAGCACACGACGGCCTTGCCCGCGATGAACGCGTCGAGCACCACGTTCGGAAACGGATCGAGCCGCGAGGGCAGATAGAAGACGTGGGCGAGCTCGAAAAGCAGATCGAGACTCGCCTGCGGCGGCAAGAAGAAGACGTAGTCTTCGAGCTCGAGACGGCGGACCATGTCGGCGACCCAGGCGGAGTATGCGAGGTCCGCCGTGGGCTCGTAGCCGGCGCCGACCCAGACGAAGCGCACGTTATCGCCCACCAGCGTGCGCATCTCGGCGGCGGTCTGCACGAACAGGTCGATCCCCTTGCGCATCTGCACGTAGCCGGCACCGAGCACGATGTGCGTTCGTTCCGGGTCGTCGATGTCGAGCAGGCTCAGGATTTGCTCGCGGCTCAGGTCGCCCGACTTTTCGTCCGGCGGAGGATGCGGAAGGTACCCCTGAGGCCGCACGACGACGTTGTTCGCCGAATTTCCGCGGTGGAACTCTACCTCGGTCTGTAACGATTTCCGCAGCAGTGCGGCGGGAACGATGATGCGGTCGACGGCTTCGACGACGGCCGACATCCGGCCGGCCGGCAGCGTGTACTCCGCGAACTCGTGCAGCAGTGCCAGCGACGGTATCTCCGCGTACAGCGCCGCGGGCGCGAACTCGTTCGTCTCGACCGAGTTCAGCAGGATCGCATCGAGCCCGTACGTTTTCCGCAGCTCTTTCAAGAGAAACTCGGCATCGAGCGGCGACGGTTTCGCGATCGTGTACAGGCACGCGTATCTTACGAAGCTCTCGCGCAACGGTCCGCCCTTTCCGAGCGAGACGATGACGTTGTAGCGCTCCGAGAGCCGCGCCGCGAGCATGAGCCCGACCAGCGGCGCGCCGGTGCGTGACGCTTCATGGCTCGCGATCAGAACCGTTTTCTTGCGGACGTCGTACTCCCGTGGCCCTCTCAGGAACCACTCCGAAAGGTGGAGCCGAGCGACGCGGCCCTCGCCGCGGCCGTGCAGACAATAGTGGTAGAACGGGTCGATCGTACCGAGGTCCGGATAGCGGCGCGTGTAGTAGTCGGCCGAGAAATCGGGCGAGGGCGCGAGCCCCGAGCGGCTGCCGATCAAGAGGTAGTGCTCGAGCGGATCGTCCGGCTGCTCGTTCGAGGCGAGCTGCGAGAGGTAGAACGCTGCGTCGAAGAACTTGCCGCAGGCGCTCTTGCGGTCGCTCAGTTCGGCGCGCGTCCGTATGCGCGACTCGGGAATCCCGACCTCGATGTAGTGGAGCAGCGGTTTGCGGGGGTAGCGCCGGACGTCGTCATAGATCGAGCAGTAGAAGGGCTCGTCGAACGCGGAGCCGATCGTCATGTTCTCCGTCCGCGAGGTGAGGTAGTATTCGAGCTCGGTGAGCCCCGGCGAGTGCACGAGCGAGTAATAGCGTGCGAACTGCCGCGTGTCGAAGAGGCCGCTGTGCTGGACCTTCGCCACGTCGACGGCCAGCGATCGTCGGTTCGGATACCGGCCTTCGGCGGCGCCGTGCTCGAGGTAGTGCAGGAGCGAGTTCACGCCGGCCGCGGCGACGTCCGGGTTCGTGTGGCGGTAGAACGCGACGTCGAATTCGTCCGAAGGGGAGAGCAGCTCGGCTTCGCCGTGCTCCAAGAAGTGTCGTATCAGGTCGCGCTCGTTCCCCTTCGCTCCGGAGGCGCGCGCATAGCACGCGGCGTCGAACAGGCCGCTCGCCGCGATCGCCGCGATCTCCGCGCCGGCGTCGCGACGCCGCGGCCTCGCCGCGTGCGGCTCGCTCGAGACACCGTTGGTGACGACGCTGCTGCTCATCGCCGGAAACGGAACCTCGGAGACAGCCGCGGCGCTCGGGCTAGAACGTTTTCACCCTGGCCAGGCTGCCGTCGGCGCGGAAGATCGTTTCGACCTGCGCGACGTTCTCGGGTTTCGCGAAGTATGCGACGACGCTGCGCCCCGCGCTCAGCGCATCGACGTAGTTTTCGACCTGATCGTCCGGAATCTCCAGGTCGCCGAGGCGATCGCTCAGCGCCTCGTTTCGGAAGTAGCGCGTGCCGTAGCCGCCCGCGGTCGGCACCCCGCTGGTGACGCCGGGAACACCCGTACCTTGCCCACCGCCCGTCATCAACCCGGGGTTCGTCAAGCCGAGCGAGGATGCGGCGCCTTGAGTTGAGTCGTCGGGGCCGATCAGCTGAATGGGGTCGAGCGGTAGCCCGGCCGCTTTGAGTGCCGCCTCGATCGAGCTGATGTCGCCGCTCTGCGAGATCCCAGTAACGACCAGACCCACGAAATACCTCTCAATGCAGGTGGCTGCGCTTGTGTGCGAGCTTGGCGGTTCGGTTTCGTCCCGAGCCGCTTCCTTCCTGAAGGACCATTTGGCATATCGCTGAAGCGCGCGTCGGCACGACAAGCGCCAGACCGATGATCCACGCCAAGCCCGCGAACCTCACCATTCCCGAATCGACCCGGCCCTTTGCGGACGCGGTGAGCTTGGAGATATCTTCCGACGACGGGATGTTCCACGGCAACGTCGACCACTATCTCTCGTGCGGAGCCTCCGCGCTGAACGTGATCACGTCGATCGTGCAGCTGGCCGGCATCGGCGCCCCCGAAAGGATCTTGGATTTCGGCGCCGGCGCCGGCCGCGTGACGCGCTGGTTGCGGGCCGCGTTTCCGGCGGCCTCGATCGAGGCGTGCGACATCCGGGAAGGCGATGTCGCGTTCTGCCGCGAGCGCCTGGGCGTCCGCGCGTGGCGCTCCGGCGTCGAGATCGAGACGCTGCAGGCGCCGAACACATACGATCTCATCTGGGTCGGCTCGGTGCTGACGCACCTTTCCGCAGACGACGCCGTCCGGATCACGCGCCGCTGGCTCGAGTGGACGAACCCCGGCGGCCTCGTCATTGCGACGACGCACGGCCGGACCGCGGTGGAGTTCGCCGAGACCGGTTTCTTGACGTACATCGAACCCGAGCGATGGGCGCGCGTGATGGAGGACTATCGCAGGACCGGATACGGCTATGCCGACTACGCGCACGTGCGCGGATACGGGATCTCGCTGACGGCGCCGAGCTGGATCGCGCGGTTCGTCGAAAGCTGGCCCGGCGTGCGGCTGGTGGCGCTCGGCGAGCGCGCGTGGGACGGGCATCAGGACGTGGTGGCGCTGCAGAAGCTGCGCTAGCGAGAGGCGCCGCGCTCCCCTCGAATCGCCGCAGCCAACCGTACGATACCCTCCGCGATGCGATCTTCGGACATCGCCGAGAAGTTCAGGCGCATCGCGTCGCCGCGGTCCTTGTTCGGGTAGAACGGCCGGCCCGGGACGAAGACGACGTCGTCGCGGACCGCGCGCTCGAAGAGCTCTTCGGTGTCGATCCGTTCGCCGACCGTCGCCCACAGGAACATCCCGCCGTCGGGGACGTCCCAGTGCACGTGCGCCGGCATCTCGCGGCGCAGGGCCGCCGTCATTGCGTCCCGCCGCGTGCGATAGGTCGCGCGGACGCACGCCAGATGCGCGGCGAGCCGCGGCTCGTCGGCAACGTACTCCGCAAAGACGTACTGCGCGTAGGAGCTGGAGTGCAGGTCGGCACCTTGTTTGGCGGTGACGACTTTGTCACGCAGCGCCCGGTCGGGGACGACCATCCACGCGACGCGCAACCCCGGCGCGACCATCTTCGAACCCGTGCCGAGATAGGTCACCGTCCCCTTCGCGGCGGTTTTGATCAGCGGCGGCGGCGGCTCGCGCTCGAACCAGATCTCGCCGTACGGGTCGTCCTCCAGGATCGGAATGCCGTACCGGGCGCAGATCGCGACGACCCGCGGCCGCCGCTCGGCGGCTAACGTGTTTCCGGTCGGGTTCTCATAGTTCGGGACGAGGTAGAGAAACTTCGGCAGCGGGTCCGCGCGCGCGAACGCCGCTTCGAGCGCTTCGGGTACGATTCCGTGCGCGTCGGACGCGATCGGAAGATAGACCGGCTCGAACGCGTCGAACGCCTGGATGGCGCCGAGGTACGAGGGGTTCTCGAGCGCGACGACGTCACCGGCGTCGAGAAAGACGCGCGCGTAGAGGTCGAGCCCCTGCTGCGAGCCGCCGGTGATCACGACGTCGCCTGCCTCGGCGTCGAGCCCGTGCTTGGTGCGCAGACGCGCCGCGACCCACTCGCGCAACTCGGGGATGCCGTCGGTGACCGAGTACTGCAGCGCCGCCGCGCCGCGCGTGCGCATCACGCGGTCTTGCGCCGCCGAGACGTCGTCGACCGGGAAGAGTTCGGCCGCGGGAAGCCCGCCGCCGAACGAGATGACCTTCGGGTCCTGGGTCACCTTGAGCATCTCGCGAATCGTCGAAGGCTTGAGGCGCTCGCAGCGCCGCGCGAGCCGCGGCGGCGGCAGAACGATGTCCATCCTCTCAATTGTTCCCGGGTGCGGCAACCGGCTCCCGGGCCGGGGCTCGGGGTGGGCAGCCCCGGCGAGCGGTCACCTGGCCTCGCGTGCCTGAAGGCCTAGCGAGCTTCAGCCAACTGCAGCCCTTCGATTCGCAGCGTGCAGTAGTCGATGTCCTCGGGGGTCCGGGGGTTGCTCTTGAAATTCAGATAGACGGCTTTGCCGCTCGTTTTGCGGACGACGACGTCGATGCGACCGCCGCTCGCAGCCGGCGTGAACACTCCGGCGCTGATCGGCGGATCGGCGCCGCCGTAGTCCGTTCCGGCGAAGATCTGGGCGCCCTTGCAGCGGGTGTCGTAGAAGCGGACGGTCCCGGTGATTCTCACCGCGCCGTGCGTCCCCGCCGAAGTCTCGATCACCGTCTCCGGTGTTTGCGACCGGCGGGTCGGATGGCCTGAGAAGAGGACGTCTCCGGAAGACCTCTTCGCCAGTGACATCGGATACGGGCTGCTCCGTTCGGTCCACCTGGCGCCGCCGCTCACGGCTGCGGAACCCGCCGCAGCCGCCGCGGCGGCGGCCCCCGCTCCAGCCGGTGACGCCGCGCTCTCGGGCGCGACCGGGAACGGCTCCGCAGCGGATCGCAGCACCGCGAGCTCGCCCGCGCTCAACGGGTTTCCGTTCGGTTGCACTCGGAGGTCGTCGATCTGCAGCGTGCAGCTGGTGATGTCGTCAGGCGTCGCGGGGTTCGGACCGACGCTGAACTCGAGCGCGTTTCCGCGCGCATGGCGCAGCGCGACGCCGAAATGGGAGACCGGCCCGGGTGTGAACGTCCCGGCGGACGTGAGCGTTCGCGTTCGATAGTACGTGCCGAACACCAGCTGCGCGCCGTTGCAGCGTTTTTCGTAGAAGCGCACGTCGCCGGACACCTTCACGCCGTCGAGCTTGCTCCCGACGAGGGTGAAGACCGTCTGGGGTTGCTGCAGCCTCCTCGCCGGGTGGGTGGTGATCCGGAAGGTGCCGTCGGAGTTCTCGATCACGCTGGCCGGATACGGGCTGCTTCGCTCGACCCAGGCACCGGGATAGCCCTTCACGGTCGAGGCGGAACGCGCGACGCCGTTCATGTAGTCGGCCATCCGCTGCTCGGTATCGGCGATGACGTCGATGGAGGCCGGCCGCGTGCGTTTGTAGACCAGCACCGAGACGCCCGGCCCGAGGCTGAAACGGTCGGGGAGCAGCTTGTAATCGGTCGCCGCCGGCCAGCGTTGCTCGAACGCGTCGACGACGACGTGCACCACCTTCTGGTCTTCGGCCCGAAGATGGTGCTGAAACGGCTCCGCGACGAGGGCGTACGTTGCGTGCGTCATCGCTTCGGCGGGCGGAAAGATGTCGCGCGAGTCGACGACCGGGGTGGGAAGGACGTGCAATTTCGCGTCGCGCCAGCCGAACAGGCTGCGTTCGGCTCCCTGCAGCAGGTCGCCGTTGAAGACGTGGGAGGCGGCGGCAACCATGATCGTGTCGTCGGGCCCCGTTTCGGTACGCAGATAAAAGATCAGCCGCGTGATCTCGTCGTACGCCGGGTTCTGCATCGGTTGCTGCGGATCGGGCGCAGCGTACCGCGTGAACGCGGAAAGGGCGACGGCCTGCGGGGTGAAGGGCACCGCGACGACGGCGCAGAGGAAAAGCGCGGCGGCCACCGCGGCGGAGACGGCACGCCGGCGGAGCCGATCCGGGAGCGAGCGCGCCGCGAACCATGCCGCGCTCAAGCCCACGATCATGAAGAACGGAAGAGTGTGCGGATAGTGCGAGGGAGCCTGCCGAACGACGAACCCCCACAAGAGCGCCCAGACGATCGTCGCGGTCGTGATGACCCGCGCCAGCGTGCGCCCTCCGACGGTGAGCCGCGGCAGCATCACCATCCCGGCGATCGCGATCAGCAGCGGCACGACGCCGAGGCTGCGAACCATGATGCCGAACGTGTTCGGCACCGAGGTTTGCCAGGGTTCGAAACCGGCAGCGTAGGAGACCGTGGTGATGCGGGTGAGGAATTGCGGTGCGATCGCGTAGAGCACGATCAGCATCACGACGCCGGAACCGAAGACGTACGCCGCCGCTTGCAGGACCTCGCGCAGCCGGCGGATGCGAATCGAGAACGCGATGTCGACGAAGAAAGCGACGTAGAGGGCGAAGGCCGCCCAGACGTAGTGGCGGCGGAACAAGATCGAGATCGCGGCGAGGACCGCGCACCCCAGGATGGGCTTCCACCGCGCGCCGCGCTCCGAGCGGTCGTAGAGGAGGAGCATCGCGCCGATCAGGACCGCTCCGCCGATGTCGGCGTAGCCTTGCATGATGTTCCTCCAGATCAGCGGCGTCGCGAACGCCATCACGACCGCCACGATCCCTGCCTGCGCGCCGCGCTCGGGGAACGCGCGCCGTCCGATCGCTCCCGCGATCAGCAGAAACGGAAAGAAGTAGACGGCGACGACCGCGTCCAGATAGACCAGCCGCGTTTCGCCGAAGATCCAGACGAGCGGAACGAGCGGGACCGTGAGGAGCAAGTTGTAGTCCTCGTTCACGCTCGAGGCGACCATCCGGGCGCCTTCGCCGAAGGATCGCGCGAACGCGTCGGCGACGGCGAACGTCTGATCTTGATACGCCGAGAGGTCCCAGAACGGAAAGAGGCGCTCGTCGTTGACGTACATCGCGCAGAAGGCCATCACGGCCAGCGCGATGCAAACGTAGACGGCCGGCCGGCCGTCGAAGATCCCCGCGATGGCGGCTGACGCGCGCGCGTAGAGGCTGCGAGCGCTCGCGAGTCGGGCCGCTGTCGTCCGCTTCACGCGCGGATCGAGGGTCTGTTGCATCGAGCTCCCGGGTTTGCGCAAGCGGGCAGTCCGCTTCCGGCGCGAAACCATTTTCGGCGATTTCGCCGCGCACCTCCCAAGCCGGCGGACCGACCGATGGGAATCGGTTAGGTCATGCCGAACGAGCGGCCCGGAACATGCGAGCACGCAAACCGAAGCACGTCGCCGGCTGATGCTCTCCCTGGTGATCCCGGTGTATAAGAACGAGGAGAGCATCGAGCGCCTTCTCACCGAGCTCGCTCTTCTCGCGGACCGGCTGCCGGAGCCGCTGGAAGTCGTCTTCGTCGTCGACGGGAGTCCGGATCGCAGCGCGGAGATGCTGCGCACGCGCCTGCCCTCATCCGGCCTGCGCGCGCAACTGATCGTGCTTAGCCGCAACTTCGGCTCCTTCTCCGCGATACGGGCCGGACTCGAACGCGGCGAAGGCGACTACTTCGCGGTGCTCGCCGCCGACCTTCAGGAACCGCCCGAGCTCGTCGCTGATTTCCTGACGGCGTTGCGCAGCGACGAAGCGGACATCGTGTTCGGGTCGCGGAGCCGCCGTGCGGATCCGTGGTTCAGCGCATTCGTGTCGAACGCGTTCTGGGCGCTCTACCGGTCGTTCGTTCTGCCCGACATTCCGCGCGGCGGCGTCGACGTGTTCGCCTGCACGCGCGCCGTCCGCGATCGCATCGTCGCCTTCAGCGAGGTGAGCACGAACTTGATCGCGCTGTTGTTCTGGATCGGGTATCGCCGCAAGTTCGTCGTCTACGAGCGCGCGGCGCGGCTCGAAGGCAAAAGCGCTTGGACGTTTCGCAAGAAGCTCCAGTACAGCATCGACAGCATCTTCAACTTCAGCGACCTGCCGATCCGGCTGCTGACGTACGTTGGGCTCGCCGGGATGATCGCCGCGATCGGGCTGGCGATCGTGATCCTGGTCGCGAAAGCAAACGGCCGCATCGA